>ENA-UPSA01000019-UPSA01000019.1-bioreactor-metagenome-genome-assembly--contig:-NODE-19-length-253367-cov-31.838026_pt1 | contig 253367 bp, 228 predicted proteins | sample MGYA00238183_ERZ773288 | MGnify/ENA primary metagenome ERZ773288 (study PRJEB29028, sample SAMN07631243) | bioreactor metagenome | isolation source: Switchgrass digestor | place: USA: Dartmouth... | reverse complement strand
TTCATCCTGAGCCAGGATCAAACTCTCATGTTTAAATCTTTGACCCAGCTTCTTTCTGCTGGTGTTCGCATCGTTTCTTTATAGAAACATTATTTTTAAGAAATGCCATACCCAAGAGCTATTCTCTTCAGTTTGCATTTCATTGAGATAAATTCTCTTTGGAATCTTCAGGGTTGTTTCACTGTTCAGTTATCAAGGTACGACAGGAATTCAAATATTTTTTCTGTTGAATTCCGTCAACTTTTATAAGTCTATCATATTAATCATATTATGTCAACCTTAATTTTAATAATTTTTTCTCTGTGTTTTTCCCAGAAACTGGATGTTAATATATAGAACAGGCTTTATAACAGCATATGTTCCTTGAGTGCATGAAGAAGCAAACACGCCTGGAAATCAAACCGGTTAACCGACTATATATCATCGTCATCATCAATTTCCTGTGCACTGATATTAAGAGTATGCAAGGCTCTTCTTTTTCTTCTGGCCTCTTCTGAATATTGCATAATATAATTTTTTATTTCACTGGCATTTCTGATATGCAGGAGTGTCAGCTCTGGATGGGTTGTGTCACCCGTATAGCAGGTTATTGTCCCCAGCTTGAAAAGACGCTCACCCAGACTTCTGGTAAGGCGTACATCCTGTATCTTGTACATATAGCAGTCATCCTCGGTAATGTTAAGAAAGCCGGTCGTAATGGTAATCTTCTCTTCACCTATCGTATATTTAGTGAAGCTAAGAGGCAATCCAAAGAATTTAACTCGCTTTTTTTCAACATAACCCATTTTATTTATCCTCCATACTGTTGGGATATAATAGCACTGCAATTTTAGCCTTGCCTGTAACAGTTCCCAAATCAGATGTTTGTATTTATAACATGCATACCTGCTCAGCTACGTAGAATATGGCATATATCATATTGGTATGCATAAAATGATTCACTTTTCATCTGATTCAATTTCAATTATGCAGTACATGAAATATACAGCCATACACTTTAACCATGGATATAGATGCAATTGCATTCTTCATCCATGTCTTACAGTATACAGCTGCAGCTCAATACTTATGTAGCATCATTCTCCTGCAGGCCTATTGAACCTCTCACCAAAATGACGATATTCCTGTTTCGCTGTACTTAGTCTGCCTCCATCTCCGCGGGTGTAACTTCCTGCTGTTCCTAGTTCAATGGGATAAGCAGTTTCTTATCACCATTGGAAACAAGCAGCTTCATGTTACCTGTATCTGCTGTCTTTGAAATCTGATATATTAACACTGCTACAGTAGCAGCCTCAGGTTCCATGGTTATATCAATATACTGCAGATCATTTTCAAGAACTGTAAACCATGGCTTATCAATTATGCCGCCGGCCAGCTCCAGCTGATATTTGATGTCAGTATTTGATAGATTGAGATTCTTTTTATCAATTGAAGTATTCTTTACATTAAATCTTATAACCAGCAGTTGCTTTTCTTCATCTGCTTCTACATAGAAATAGGTTTTGCTATAATTTTCAGGATAAATATCGGCAAGATTATAATCCAGATAGCTTATGTCAAAATCCGCTTGTCCAATAATTTCAGTCAGAGAATATGTCTTTTGCTTATCGGTATCGATTTCTTTATTGTCAGCTTCATTGCCCATTTCGTCAGATTTGCTTCCGGAGGCATCCTTGGCATCTGCATTATCATTTTCTTCTTTATCTGTTTTATCGGTCTGCTTATCTGTACTGTCAGTCTTATCCTCCCCGGCAGCCAAAACAGGCCTAAGCGCCCTGTCATAGTTTGCATCATACTTCAGCAGCAGACCCGCCATGTACTCCGCCAATGCATCAGTCTGTTCCTGTGTGTTATCAAGCTTTTTTACACAGCCTGAGAAAGCCATTAATGAAATTACTATTATTAAAGATAATATCAGACGTTTCATTGGTAACCTCCCTGTTATCTATCTTTCGCAGTTATCCTCCATGAAGAATTGTTAGATTAATTATAATCTTATCACTTTTTACAATTTTCATCAACTAAAAATAACAGAATCGGCATAGTCCTTTTAACCCTCTATGCCAATTCCGTTAATAAGCTTACTTATTGCTGGCATCAAGCTCAAACCAGAATTCCACACCTGTATGACGATTTATAACACCACATTCTCTGTTATGGGAATTCATAATGGCCTTCACTATCGAAAGACCGATGCCGCTGCCGCCGTATTCTCTGGTTCTGGCTTTATCCACCTTATAAAACTTATCCCAGATTTTATCCAGCTCTTCCTCCGGTATATTCTCACCTGTATTAAATACCGCCACCCGAACCAGTTCATCCCTTTGTATCAGCTTTACCTCGATTATTCTACGTCCACTGACATGGTTTAGGGCATTGCTGATATAATTGGTTAATACCTGCTCTATCAGATATTCATCAGCCCAGACATATATCGGCTCCTTCTGCTCGTATATCAGGGTGACCTCCTTTTGCCTGAGCAATATTTCTGTCGATTCCAGAACAGCCTTTATAAGGGCGGTAATATCAAAGCGCTCTATATTAACCTGATTACTGCCAAATTCCAGCTCATTTAGACTCAGAAGCTTCTTTACCATCTGATTCATTTTGCTGGCTTCATCCATGATAACCTCGCAATAAAAGCTCCTGCTTTCCTCATCCTCGTTAATGTTCTCCTTGAGTCCCTCAGCATATCCCTGAATAAGGGCAATCGGAGTCTTCAGCTCATGTGAAACATTTGAAAGGAATTCCTTACGCATATCATCTATTTCCTTCTTCTTCTGTATATCAAGCAAAAGCTCATTATTAGCCTGCTTCAATTCGGATATTGCCGTTTCCAGCCTGTCGGAAAGATGATTGATGCTCCTGCCAAGCTCTCCCAGCTCATCCTTGCTCTTTATTTCATATTTTGCATCAAACTCCAGCTCGGACATCCTTTTTGCTATTTCGGACATCTCAAGAATCGGCCTGGTAAACTTACTGCTGATTAAAAACATAATAGCCGCCCCGACTATGGCTACTGCAATACCAATGTAAGCCAGAAATTCATTTGCCAGGGCAACGCTCTCTTCAATGCTCTCCTTATTGGTCCGTAAAATTATCAGAGTGTCGGGCAGCTCCTCATCGCCGGAGCCAGACTGATTTTTTGTGCTGTTTTGCCCGCTGTCCATGCCGGAGGCTTTAATCCGGAATAGTCCCACCAAATCTATATAATTGGAATCCGTCTGAAGATCATAAAGGCTATAGATGCTGTAATATTCCGTATCGGCCAGCATTTTCACATCCCTCATGTATGGATTGGTACCTGGAAATCTATAGCCCATAACCTGAAGCAGCAAATAATTATACTGCCTTTGGCCAAACTCCTCCTGGGCAGGATAAATCAGGGTATAGTTCTCACTTAATACATTAATGTCTATATTGTATTTGGTAGCCAGCTGTTCTATCTTTTTCAGATCCTTGTCAGACAGATATTCAGCCGAGGTGCTCCCGTGATATATGTCAACAATCTCGTCATAAGCATTTTCCAGATTGCTGATTTTATGCCTGATATAATAGCTGGATAAAAAAGTATTATTGATTATCCAAATCAAAAAAATGATCAATGCCACCATAGCAGTAAGCAGCATTGTCATTTTAAAGCGGATCGAATATCTCATTAATTCACCTCGAATTTATAACCGAGTCCCCATATAGTCTTAATATACTCACCCTTGGGTCCCAGTTTGCTTCTGAGCTTCTTCACATGGGTATCTATCGTTCTGGCATCACCATAGTAATCATAATTCCATACATTGTTGAGTATTCTCTCCCTCGAAAGGGCAACTCCCTGATTTGTGATAAAATAACTCAGCAGCTCAAATTCCTTATAGCTAAGGTCAATACATTTGTCATCCACCTTAACCTGATGTGCTGCCCTGTCAAGGACGATGCCTCCCACCTCAATCGTGCCCTCATCTATGGCATTGGTTCTTCTAAGCACAGCCTCGACCCTTGCGACCAGTATCTTGGGACTGAAGGGCTTGGAAATGTACTCATCCACTCCCAGCTCAAAGCCCATCAGCTCATCCTTTTCATCACCTTTGGCAGTCAGCATGATTATAGGCACCTTGGAATACTGTCTGATTTCTCTGCACACCTGCCAACCGTCCAGCCTGGGCATCATAACATCAAGTATAATCAATGCTATATCCTTCTTTGAAAAAAATATGTCCAAAGCCTGCTCACCGTTTTCAGCCTCAATAACCTCATAATCCTTCCGAACCAAAAAGTCCTTGACTAGCTTTCTCATCCTGCTTTCATCGTCCACAACCAATATCTTCAGCTTTTCCATTTGCCCGTTATCCTCCTTTCCCTGTAAATATAGTAAATGCAAAAAATGCCTATCAGACAAATTAATTAACAGCTATATATAAGCGACCCCATATAGTAAAAAATCATAACGTACCTGTAAAATCTTCAAAAGCAAACGCACAACAGCTTCAAGGCCCTGACTTCAATCAGTCAGGCTTCTTCACAAGCCGTGAAATAATGCAGTATCCTGTCCTATCCCGCTCTCCAGATGCAATCTTATTGTCACAAATCAATCCATCCAAACCCATATGTATCAGCCCTATATCTGATTTTCTTTTATTATATATTATAAACTCTCTTTATGAATAAATTGTGAAATTAATCCTGATCAAGTGCCGCCTCTTTTTGCCTTATGGCTTTCTCCCTTGCCTGTAGCTCCTCAGCCCAGGCGGCATATTTATTCACAATTTCATTTTCAATATCGTTGTATGAGTTATTTTTTCTGGCAAAGAGTGATATTGCTATCATCGCAGCTATTATCAATATCAAAAAAGCATTTATTATTCGCGAACTGCGCAGCTTGCTTTTCAGTATCTTAGCCTGCTCCTTATATTTGTTCTCAGCCTCCCGGCTGATTGCAGCAGAATAAGGCCTTGACCGGCCGCTTTTCTCCACACGTATGCAGGGCAGGCTGTTTTCATCCACTATTTGCTGTGCGAGAATACGATTCCTAAGATCCTTTAAAAAGTCAAATCCGATTATTGTTCTGAAGGTCTGCCTTTCCACCAGCTTGTTATACAGCTTTATCGTTTTATTCAAATCCGACAGATCTGCTTTGGCCTTGATATATTCTATAGATTCTGCTTCCTTTTTTGCTTCCTTATAATCATATTCATCTTCAAAGACGTATCCGCCCAACCTATAAAACTTTTCATTCATAAGTAATCCTCCTGCCTGACGAGCTGTATATTTAAAAGTTTTACTTGCCTGCCACAGGCTGAATTTTATATTTTTCTCTTTGTGATTAATTTTACACCTTATTTGCTATAAATGTACCACATAGTAAATTTTATAGCAATATCGCCCACAGTCCTAAAATACAATCCATAAACCCAGAATACATCGTTGATTTACTGTTCCACAGCCATCAGCCTGTATTCGGCTATATCATCAACCACCTGATATCCAATCTTTTCATAGGACCTTACCGACAAGGGATTTCTCCTGTCCACCATCATGGTGCAGAATTCATTGCCCTCATCCAGCAGCACCTTGCTCAGGTAATAAACATTGGCGGCTGCATATCCCTCACCACGATATTCCACAGGTGTGTAGACATAGGAAAGCAGCACGCCATTTACCAGCCTTCTCTCCTTTATCACCATGGATACCACCATATCATCCTTCTCAAAGAAATAAACCCTATTTTCATTTATATACTGAGACGCCTTTTCCAGCATCGCTTCATAGTCCATTTCACTGGATTTTGCCTCAAGCTGCGATTCAATCATCCAGTCCGCCACCAGATGTGCTTCATCGGGCCTTGCCAGCCTTTGGCTCCCCTCCGCCAGCTTTACATCATTTAAGCTGCGCAGCTCCATAATATCCATTTCCGTTGTTTTTACAAATGCTCCTTCCACCCGCCTGCTGTATTGCTCGATAAAATGCGCGCATAATTCAATACCGCCTCTAACTTCGCATACCAGGAAGGCCTCATCCGCCAGATAATCCGCAAGTACATGCGCCGCTTCCGCCTGCAGCTCTTTACCGGCAGAAAAAACCACCAAGCCACGTGTAGCAGTCAATTTGCAAAACAGCAGATATACAGCCCCATCATCAACCAAGCTGCCAAAGCTTAGATCAGCCGTCTCTGTTTCCATAGCCACAAAAATATAGTACAAAAGGGACTGGCCGGCCGCTTCCCTCTCCAGCAGGATTTGTCTGTATTGATTATAAAATGCGTTCGCATCATAAAATTCTATAATCCTCATCACTATCCTCCTTAAAACAGCATATTATTAATTTTCCCGTATTTACCTGTTTTAAACTAATATGCATCAATTATACTTTATTAGTTAAATGCGTCTTTTCCATACATTTTTTCTGTCCTTTCCGGATAATCCGAATAGTTCACCAGCCAAATTGTGTTCAACCTGAAAGGTCTGCCAGCAGTCGCAACCGGATTGCCTGCCGAAAGCAATCAATAGATTGCTTTTGCAGTCAACCGCTAATAAAAAAGCATCTGCACATAATGCAAATGCTTTTTTAATTCCTTATGTTTTATATTTATTTGTTATTCTTCTTTTTTGAAGCCAGAACTGCTCCGCCGATAACAGCGGCTCCACCCGCAATAGCTAAAACTATCAGGGATGTATCAACATTTTTTTTATCTGTATCTAACTTTACCGGAGCGCTTTCAGCTGCAAGCTTTCTTAATAGCTCTGCATCAGCAGTGGCATCGGTGCTGGTAATCTGTATCTTTAATTCATCATCAGAGCTTACAGACTGATCCGGATCTGCTATTTCATTTCTGCTTGCTAAATCAGAATCCGCTGCAGCATCCTCAGCAGTACCTTCCATAGTGGTGTATAATATCTCTTCCTCAACAGGCGGAACTGCCTCATCCGATGCAGCATTGCCGTCTGTACCACCGCCTGCCTCGGAAGTCTCACCTGAACCGCTGTTGGCTATACTTACACTTCCATCAGGAACAACAAGCTCCTCAGTATCCATCAATGTCCTGATTACAGATTCTGATGCAGCTATCTCAGCCTTTACTTCAGCCTCCTGATCTGTATTCATCTGCGCAAATACAATATTCGATGACAATAAGGCCATTCCTAGTCCCATTACAACCGCTTTTTTCAGATTTGCCCTAAACATATCTTTACCTCCTAATACTTAACATCAATTTAATCAATTTTTATACAACATACCAGATCGTCGACGATAACCTTTTACTTGTACAGAAAGCTTCTTATGCAGGCTTCCTGCTACAAATAATCTTTTCTTTAGCTGTTACATCAATTAGACGCCCGCCTGTAAAAAACAGTTGCATGAAAGATATGGGAATTCTGCCTAATTCTCAAGCTTATCTCATATAATTATATGTAATCAAAAGCATCACCCTAATGCGGGATGGGTGCAACGCAAAATGCACAATCAGGATTGGAGGAGTTATGGGGAATATTTCAGAAGATACTGTAATGTTTGAACACAGGTTTTGGCTGCAGATAATGGGAGATCATGCAAGAATTATATTCCTATCCCTAGCACCAACGGAATCGGAATACATTATGACTGCACAGAAATTCATCATCTCACTGGATGAGCTGCTTAAGCAAGCTCAAAATCCGCTTACACCGGATGATATGCTCAAGCTTAACCAGGACGCCCTGGCCCTAATTAAGCTTTTGCGGGAATTCAAGCTGGAGCTGCTTAGAATGTCACTAAGCTCGGATTTGAAGTCGCACTTATCTCCTACCCATATTAATGACATGGTTAATGAGCTTGAGGAATATTATCTAGTGCTAAAAACAATCATAAACGGCAAAAAGCCCCTTTTCCACCCTCTCCATTACCACCTATTATGGTTGTCGGATTCAATAGGGCATGCTGCCATTGTAAGCTCATCACTTGATCCGGCGGAAAAGGATGCCATAGTCAGGGTTTATGATTATGAAATGCAATTTAACGAGCTTTTTTATAAGGCATATATTTTGAAGGGCTGCCTCAGGACGCAGCTGAAGCAGTTTTCTGCCCTGGAACGTCTTAATAACGAAGCCGGTATGATTGCTGCAGACTTTATGGGTTTTCTGGATAAGATAAGGGATCAAAGAATGGATCAGAAGATTCTGGGCAGCTTGACTCCATTAATGGCGGATCATATGTCCAGAGAGGCCTGCTATTATCTCTGGAAGCTCTCCCATGCAAGTGAAATCATCCGCAGGCTCGATTGCGACCCGACAAGGCCCAGACTGGAGGCCTAATACCAACGCTTATGTACCCTGTTCACAACAATAAGATATAACGCACTGCCTGCCAGCATAATAATGCAGCTTATCAGTACAGTTACAGCATATGGATAAGGCCTGTCCAATTTATCATGGCTAATATGCTTTGCCAATATGCCGATATAGCTCCAGATAAATGTCAGACAATAGGCTATGTCCTTGTTCATAAGGGTTTGGATCAGAGCAATAACGGTAATCGATGCAAATATCAAAAGCGAAGATATCTCATGAGGCAAGCCAAAAATCCTCCAGCGTACGCTGTACATCAATATAACAAGATTGATAACGGTTGTCATGCTAATCCAGGCATATAATATGCTGAAGGGCAATCTGATACACAGCCTGTCTCTTGCAGCTAAATCGTCCTTTGAAATATTTCTGCATACGCAGCCTAAAAAAACTGCCATTACAAAAATAATCATGGTTGATAAAGCAAAATAATCATACAACCAGGCAAATGTCCATATGAAATTGATTATGCAATAGCTTATAAGGCTTATACGGGCGAGAAACAATGCCTTGCTGCTGATTAGACTGTTGTCAGGAAGTTTATACTGATAGATAGCAAATGAGGTTAACAGAAGGTATACAGGGAGCCATATTAAAAAGGTAAATTTTGAGGGTGTAAAGAAGTTCGGATAGTAAGCTGCAATCATGGCAACATTTCTGCCGTTTATGGGTATCACAAATGATATAGCATTTAAAATAATCATGCAAAAATATAAAACAACAACAGAGCGCTTTAATACAGACTCATTAATTTCCACCCATGCATCCCCCACCTGACTTCAGAAAATAATTTAAAATAGTACAAAAGTACTATTTTATTCTTTAGTAAAAAAGTACTATGATTTTATATTTTTGTCAATAGTTAATTTATTTGGCAGAATTTTATTATCGCCCACTCGTAATATTATTTCACATAAAAAATAAAAACACAACATAAAATTATATAAAATAATATTGCTACAATTTTTATATTTCAGGAGCAATTATGGAATTCCAACAGAGCCAAACCTATAAAAATTTATTGAACGCATATCAGGAGAAGCTGAAAAACAGTACCTATTTCAGCATCTGTACAGACAGGGCAGTTAATGAAAATTACATAGAAATTTCAAATATATTCAATACGGCAAACAGAAATGAAAAGGAGCATGCCCGTATCTTCCTGCGCATGATTAACAACGGTCAAATTCCACCCACAATTGAAAATTTAAGCACTTCGATAAATCTGGGTTTGGAGGCGGCCGAGCGTTTCCGCCAGTATGCCCAGACCGCCCAGGAAGAAGGTTATACCGAGATAGCGGCTCTTTTTAACGGCATAGCCAACATAGAATTAAACCATAATCTCCAGTTCCAGACGCAATATACCAACCTTCTCAATGACCAGGTATTCTGTAAACCGACCAGCAGGCTGTGGATTTGCGTGCAATGTGGTAACATCATGAGCGGCTTGTGCGCTCCTGAAAGATGCCCTGTTTGCGGCTTTCCCCAGGGCTATTACAGGGTTTACAGCAATTCATAAGATGAAAGCCCATTGCTTACACATCAGGCCCGGTACCTGCTGCATCCTCACAGTATCTAACGTGACAACAGAAAGCGTGCATAATATTCGTCATAGGTCAAGCCACTTTTAGAAACATCAGCTGCCAGCTTCCTGCCCAGATACCTGAAATGCCAGGGCTCATAGTTATAGCCTGTTATAAGCTCCTTGCCTTTAGGATACCTGAGTATAAAGCCATATTTATAAGCGTTGTCTGCCAGCCACTTTGCCTCCGGCATATCTGCAAAGCTTTCCTCCAGATCATTGATATCCACTGCGAGGCCGGTCTGGTGCTCACTATGACCTGCCCTGGCTGATACCTTATCCCTTATAGCCTGATATTCCTCCTCTGTTTTATCCTGAGTCTTATATCTGTTATAAACCTCCTGCTGATATGAAAAGCTTCTGTAGGCAGAAACCGCCTTTAAGCTAATTCCTTCAGCCAAAGCATCCTCGCACATTTTCTCAAATGCTACCCTGGCATAATGCCTTAGCTTAAGCCCATCCGGATTAAAGCGCTGATCAATTGTCTCCAGATCCTTCGGCTCATACCCGTCTGACAGCTGCCGGTATTTATTAACCAGAACCGTCAGCTCCGACGGATTATCTATCAATTGAACATTTGAATAATGAGCTTGATCCAGTCCTATATTTACATGCGTGATAACATCCAGCCATGAAAGATTAGGATTTTTCTGCTGATAGCTATTATAGCGCTCCAGCCTGCCGACATGAAAAAAGGGAACATAAGCTGATTTTTGCAAAATAATCACCTCCTTATGATTAGTATATAAATATTTCATATAAAAGGTACGCCCTTCGCGGCAAGCTTTTATACAGGAATTTTCAAACTGGAATTCGGGAAAACATATTATAAAGAAGCCTGTATATGGATTGTTCTTTTTCCATTATACAGGCTTCCTTTATTTTTAATTACTTAATATAGCTAATTATATTTCATCAATTAATTCTGACCTCATCATTACTTTTCTGTCATGATATCAGTCTGCCTTCATCGTAATTTATAAATCCGACTTAAGTGTTCCAATTAGTCTGTAAACAGCTGAGTCCAGTAATATACTCCACCGGATTGATAAACACCGATTCCAACCTTGCCGAAGCTTGATTTCAGGATGTTGGCTCTGTGACCGGGTGAATTCATCCAGCCATTGACTACCTCCTGAGGTGTTTTCTGACCGTATGCGATATTCTCGCCTGCTGTTCTATATGATACTCCATATTCTCCCAATACTGTAAAGCAGCTTGTTCCGTTGGGTCTGGTATGGGAGAATGTCTGCTTAATCTCCTGCGCACGCTTGTTGGCTGCTGCAGTCAGGGTTGAATTGGTTGTAAGGGCCGGCAATCCTGCCTTTGCTCTTTCAACATTAACAAGTCTCAACACTTCACTGGCATAGCTGCTTAAGCTTGTATTGCCTACTGTATTGCCAGCCCCTGAAGATACCGGCTTGTTTGTCTGTGAATTTGCAGGAGCAGGTGTTGCTGTCGGTGCCTTTGAAGGTGTTGTGGCTGTATTGGAAGGCTTGTTTCCTGAAGATTTATTTACATTTGCCAATATATCCTCCAGCGATCCTGCATTTTGAATATTGCCTGCCGATATATTGTAGCCGTTGCTGTTAAGCACCTTCACAACATCACTTACAGATTTGCAATTTGACAGATTGATATTGCCATAATAAACCTGTCCGTTGACAATTCTGCATCTGCTTGCATCAAAGCTTGCTACAGGGGTAGCCTGTGTCCGAGCCTGGTTTGCTGCACTTGCAGTATTGCCTGCCTGATTGACTACAGAAGCTTTGCTGTCAGCCGGCTGCTTATTGCTTACTGTATTCTTTGCTGCACTTACATTGTTCTGAGCATTATTATTAGCTATATTATTATTAAGCTGTGTGCTTACGTTATTTTTCTTTTCGGTAGCTTCAGTGTTATCTGCGTTTACTCTATTGTTATCGGTGATAACCTTATCAGTATCAGTAACTTCTGCTGCATCAGCATAAGCTTCTGCTGCATTTGTCTGATTGTCACCGTTAAGACTCTGATTATTGTCTATATTTTGAATATCCTCTACTGATTCAGTAGTTACATAATCTGCATTTGAATTTAAAGAATTTTGGTTTAATCCAAAAGCGCCTAATAGTGACAACACTAGTGTACAAATAGATGTTATTAATTGTTTCTTCATTTCTGTACCTCCTATAGTGGTTTCTATCTGCTGCTCCCTTAGAGTAACACAAAGGGATAGGGGGTACAATGGTTGGATACTGGGTTATGTCTCAAATCTTGCCTCAATTTCATAAAATATTACTGTTTTTCACGAAATACGGTGTCTTCCAGATGATTTTTACGTTAAAATATATAATTTTTTTGATTTTTTAACACAACAGCTGCAATTTCACAATCCATATCACGCCTGATTTTAACCGAAAGCTGAAGCAATTTTTGTTTTGCGTATTTTTTTAGGATAATCGCCAGACACTTTAATGTATTTCTTTAGATTTACTCAATAATGTTTTTCTTGATGGCAATACTAATTCTGAAGGTTAGTGCGCTGTCTGTTGTCAGGAAAGCGAGGAACTATATGTATAAAGCGAAATTATTATTTTTTGCTGTCTTATGCATGTTAGGGTTAGGCAGCATTAATCCGGACAGTGCTTTAGCGGCGGACACTCAAAATTCAACAGTGGGCGTATGCAACAAAAGCGGCAAGGATCAACGTACTTCATTTGATGAAATAATGAAGGAAGCCAATGATAAATGGAACACACTGGACAGCAAGCAGAAGGAAGAAATATACGCGCTTGTTGAACAGGAGCTGAAGATAGAAATGCAGCTTTTGGACAAGCTGGTGGATCTGGGTGTCATGAGGAAAAATGATGTTGCCTTGATAAAACACAATATGCAGATGAGATTAGACAGACTTAGAGCAAGTGGCGATTTCCCGTTCGTACGGCAAAGGAGTCCAAAAGGCAGCAAATAATGTAAGCTGAAACTATAGGTTACGATTTGACAACAGGCAGTTTGCACTGACTTTCATACAATAAACAAATTCAACGGCCACGAAAGGAGCATATAAATAATGAAGGATGACAGACATAACAGCAATTATTATGAAAATGACAATAAGCAAAACGAGCCCAAGGTTGAAAATGATTATAAAAACATAATTGATATCGAAGCACCTAATCCCTCAACCGCTACCCCCCAGGTACCTTCCGAAATGCCTCCAAGATAAGAAGAAGCTACAGGAGCTTTAAGTTAATCTGTTGAAACGTGCGCCGCTAGGCGCACCAAATAAGGATAGGCATTTATCCAACGATAAGCGCCTATCCTTATATTTTTCCAGACATATTCACGACAAGATATTTTCTGTCATTCTAATTCACTTGGCCTTCTACTTATTATTCAATTCACTAAAACGGCGGCTCGCTGATGACCAGTCCTCATCACCACTGACATAGCTACGGGCTGCATCATATGCATTCTTGTATTTTTTCATATCATCGGCCGTAATCTGTCTTTCCGCCACGCTGGTATTTTCTCCCCTGCTGCCGTCGTCCCTTTTGCCTTTTGCATTGCCTCTTATATAATCATCTGTCACATAATCACCTCCGTATAAGCTTACAGAGATAATTATCCGCAAAGAGCCAGATACTATTCAGCAAAAAGCTGCTTTATCAGGCTTTCTTTCCTTTCCCAAAACTGCCTGTAAAAATCAGAAGCATTGTATGGATTAAGATAAAAGCTTTTTAACATAAGCATATTAACTACCTTGGCCTGATCAGCATTTTCTGCTATAAATGCCTGAAGCCTTTTTATCAAATTATACCATTCTGCCGAAAATTCCTCATATACTCCTATATCCGGCAGGCCAATCCATTTATGTACAAATATATCCGAACGATTTTCATACATGCATTCATGTATCTGCAAAATATAATGAACTTTATTATCCCTAATGAACCTGCCAAGAGGAAACAGCCTGCATAAGCCCGGCCTGAAGCCATGGATAGTGCATCTGCCTTCACGGCTTAAAAAGAGACAGCCTTCTGCTGTCGTCTTCAGAGTTGGCAGAATAATTCCATCAGTTATATTGAGTTCAATATACTCTGACAGCAATAGCTCAAAGCTTTTCCTAAGATTAAGGGTTAAATTATATATGTCAAATGGATCAAGAGTAATAGTCCCCACCATGCTCCTACAGCAAAAGGAGCATCCGACGCAGCCGTTGCAGTCAGCCTTCACAAGATCATGCGATTGGTATACTTTTCCGTCTGATATTTCATCTAAATCTACCTGTCGAAGCATTCCTGTTCCTCACAATCAAAGTATTATTTTCATTTAATCTGTTATCTGTTAATTATGTCAACTGTTGATAAAAATAATAAGAAAAAGATCTAAGTAAATATTTCTTATATCATTTGAAATCTACCTGATAAAATTGGTACAAATGGTGTCAACACCCTTCTGCAGTAATTCTTCCGCTCTTTCCCTGTCGTCAATGGTAAATGCCAGCAGATAAAAGCCGTTCGACTTAATTTTTTCTATCATCTCATCCGTCAGGACAGTATGATTGACGGCTATACTGGTAATATTATTATCCCTGCAAAATTTAATTACATGATCCAGCTTGTCCGGGAGCTTTGATTTGTAGGTAAAATACTGATAATATTTGAAATGGTATACCTCCTCTATGGCAAAGAATGCCTCCTCGGAAGTAAACTGCATAAGAATTCTGTCAAGTATGGACTCATCATGTCCGGCAAGCTCCACCAGCTGTTCAATCATTATCTTTGTCTTTTCCCTGTCGGCCTTTTTTAAGTCTATCTCTATCAGCAGGTCCGGATAGCGGCGCATATATTCAATAATTGTGGCTGCATCAGTTGGCCTGTACTTGCCGCATATTTTCCAGGACATAAATTCCTCATAGTCAGGGGCTTCATCCTCCGTATATACAATCCCTGTATGCTTACCTGTTTCTTCGTCCCAGCCATGGGAGCAAACCAATTTATCGTCCTTTGTCAGAGTCATGTCCACTTCCATGAATTTGTAATACTTCAGCAAATTAATCAGAGCTTCCTCCGAATTGGTATATATATTCCCCTCATATCCGCCCAGAGCATGTGCCATATAATTATTCTTAAAAAACATAGGCTCCGATACCTCAACTTCACAGGTTAAAATATATTCCCTCTTTGGGCTTTTAACCTTGCAATAAATTGCTGTCCTTCCTTCACCTGCTGCCGTTACATATCCGTTTTTTGTGTCAACCCTGGCCACCTCTTCATTGTCAGACCACCAGTAATAGGAGCTACCCTCGATTTTATTATTAATGTTCAGATTATGCCTTTTGGGAACTGTTAGCACAAGCCTTTCGTCTGACAGGGCCGGCGCATTTGCCTCATATTTATTGTTGCATGAAATCAAGAATTGGATCGCAATACAAAGCAATACCATAAAAAAACATTTATTAGCTTTACCCCAGTCCTTCCTGCGAGATGAACCATCCATTCTCTTTAGCATAAGCCTGTTTCTCCCGGACAAAAAAATCAAATATTTTTTCACATTATACGCCGTATTAAAAATCATGGCAAGCCATGAAATTATATAAGCAGTTTAGCAGATTAAATTATTGGTTCGCTTGGCGGAATAAAAGACTGCTGTTGCTATCATACCCAGCAGCAACAGGAATATGCATAGCACAAAAGGCAAGGCTCTGGAAATATCACTAAGCAGTCCGCCTATATATCCGAAGGGCACGCTCACCAGCATAACTGTTGTCTGAAGAAGAGCCAGAACATTTGAACGTTCCTCCGGATCAGCATATATTGCCACCAGAGATTCCCTGAGTGTGTTTAGCACTGCTCCACCCAATGCTTCAAAAAGCAGGGAAAATGACAGCAGCAGATATCCCCACACATCGGTGCCTCTGGTAAAAACAAGCAGCAGACAGCCGACTATGGAGCTGGCAAAGCCTCCATACAAGGGCCACATAAGCCTTGATTGCTTTATGCGTGAAATTATCGTAAAGAATAAAATAATGGAAAGGATACTTTTTATCATCGGAAATACCGGCAAAAGGCTATCCGGAACACCTATTCTTTTGGAGGCAATAATCTGCCAGAAGGTTGTGCCCAGCATGGCTACTATCTCCACCAATATGCTGATTATAATTGCAAATATCATACCAGCGGAAGCTCGAATTTTGTGCAGGGCTCCTTTATATCCGGACAGCAGCTCTTTCCAGGACATATTGCTGGCCGCCTCCTGCCTTATTTTGCCCACAGCTGTTTCCGTTGAGAATTTATACAGAATTAAAAGCTTTGCTGTCATAATTACAAATGCATTTATATATAAAATCCGTATTGCCGGCACCAAAGTCAGTCTTGATACCAGCACCGAGGATATGGGAGCAAACAATGCGGACATATTTCCAAATATAATTACCCATGAATATATCTGGGTTATCTTGTCCTTTGGAGCATCCTCCACAAGAAGGCAATCCCATGATACGGTGGTTATCTTCATCAATCCGTTAAACAGGGCCGCCACCACAAAGAACCAGAAGCCCTGGCTGAAGGCCCATATCAGGCTGGGTAAGCTCCACGAAAGAAAATCAAATATCATGGTGCTCTTTCTGCGACCCATTTTATCAATTATTGCTCCTGACAATAAAGCAGAAATCATCTGGGAAAACATATATACGGATGCTACTATTCCCACCTGCAGATCGTTTAAGCCCAAAGCAAGCATAAATACCGACGCATAGGGCAGGCAAAGATTCATGGACAGCCCCCACATAGGTTCGGTATAGAGGCAGGCCCGTGGATTGCCCTCCATCTCTACCAGTGTCTTAAGTAATTTGTTCTTTAGTAAAATATTCTTCATAGTCGTCGTATCCTTTCAGTCAACCGTCATAGATATAAAACATTAATTTGGATAACCATAAGTTTAATATTACTCCAAAGATATGGCATGTCAATAAATACTGATGTTTTTTGAAAAACTAAGGCATTTTTAGATAAAGTTTTGGTGTTTTATAAATAATAAAGGAGGGGGACATAGCTTCCTCCTCCTTGCGTATTTGAATTGATTTATTACTGGAATTATTTTAATGGTATAAGTCCACTGCCGCTTTCATCCGAATTAATACCTTCAACCATCGCTTTTGGAGTCAAATCTATTATTTCCCCATTGCTTAATTTGGCAACGATACTATATATACCATCTGAAGCTGGAGTGTAATATATATCATGCTTAGCTTTATAATCATATAATTTGATTGCTATACACCATTTTCTAAATTTATTGCATAAATTATTGCAGTTTCATCCTTTAAGCCTAAATCAAGTTGCGAAATTACTAGCTTAGAGTTGCCGGATAGCTTAATACCAGTACCATAGTCACGATATAGCAAATCATTCAGTATGTCTGAATAATCATTTTTATCTGAATAATCATTATTATTATTAACAGAGCTTATATACTCAGCATTATTTGTAACAGGGGTTGGATAATCTTCATTTTTAGTAACAGAGGTTGTATCGTTAGAAATTAAATCTGATTTCACATCAGCTTCTTTTCTTTGGCATCCAAGCAATAACAGAGTAAATAAGATAACTATACATAGTTTTTTACATAGTTTTTTCATACAATCACCCCTCATTTAAAAAATTTTTCATATCCGTATTTTCTGGTTACATCCTATTGATATAATATATCAAATCGCCAAGAGTTATCAACTATTCTTGCTAAATACTATATGAATATAGGAATTCTATCTTTGTAGTGCCTTTGTCGTGCATCAACTTGCTCACTAACATTATCCAATACAAAGTCAGAACATGCGCCCGCCGTGCACACCTAAAAAATAAGCAGGAATTTTCTCTACATACCCCCGCTTATTGCCCTAAAAGCCTTTATTTCATTAAATGAGCCCTGACCAATCCATCATAAACAAATCGGGCATATTGCATATGCAACAAGCCCGTTTTTCAGAGTGATATTACAGATTACCTGGCAAAAATTTTTAAGAGTCTTAAATAATGGTTGGCTTCCCTTAAAGTATGGTCGCCCAGCAAAGGAATAATGATTGAGCGGATCTTGCAGTCAATGAGTCCGGCTGTTCCCTGTGCCTTAAAATCCCTGATAGCTTTGGTGGCAGCCAGACTATCTGCAGTAACCTTATCTGTGCAATATGCCTTATCCATTGCCGCCTTTGCATCATCCGTCAATTTGTCAAATTCCTTGCCAAAGTTATTGGCGGCCATTATCAATTCATCCTCTGTAGGGTCCAGCAAGCCACGGATAAACTTGGCATGCTCCGCCATTATCCTGTTCCAGAAGGCTTCCTGCTCAAGAATATCATAATCCAGGTTAATATCCTCTCCTGCCTGCAGGCATTTAACCAGCTTCAGATAAAGCTTAGCCTCCCGCATGATGTGATCAATAAGCAAGGGATAATTAACCGTAAACATTTTGCATGTCAGGACATTGTTCAAAATCTGCTGCTTAAATTGAATGAGTGATGAAATTAAAGCTATGGCTCTTTTGTTGATGTTTTGTACAGCCTGATCCAGCCTGCGGCTTGAAATGACGTTCCTGCTGCCTGTCAGGTTCATTTCCTCCCGGGTTATCTCTGTAGGTATCTTTATACCGGTATAAAATGCGGAGGCAACCTCAGCATTCAAGGTATACTGTGTAAATACTTCTCCTGATTTCAAAACATCAGGGCTTACCACTCCATTTGCTTCCATCACAACATCAAACAACAGCTTATCAAACTCTCTGCGAAATGCATCCGCCCTCTGGCTATACTGGCTGTCCCTGGGCATAAAGCCAAGCTGCAGAAAGAAGGAATGCTCCTTCATTATTCTTGCAAAAAACAAGTGCAATTCCAGCGATTGCCGTGCAAAATTTTTGTTCATATACCTCATACATCCTTATTTTGCTATGATTTATAATATGAAGCACTGCAAAATTTTGTGAACAATAGTCATGAGTCTATACTGTCGCCATAGGGCTTTCCATTTTCAACTCAAAAAAATATTGACTTACAAAAATATTGCCGGCGCATCCAGTTATGTTGGATATGCCTCTGCCACCTGCCAAAAACCGGTTATAGTAACAAAGCCTACAAGCTGCCTTGTAGACTTTGCTGAAAATTGCGCTTTATAAATTGTCATGTAATCTGACCTCTGTCCCGTTGTCCTGATCCTCGATTACTACCGGAAACTTTTCCTTAACCAGTTCCTTATACTCCTCAAAAACTTCTCTCGTTAGACCGGTAACACTGTACATATAAGATTTTCTTCCGGTGGCTTCCGAGAAATCCTTCGCCAGGAAAATCTTTATTGCATTTGCAGTCAATCGTAAATATATGTGCAGGAGTAACTTCTAGCTATATGGGATTTACTTCTGCACACAAAAATATAAAAAACATTTAACTTCACAACTCAAGCAACTTTTTCCATTGATTTTATCGAACAAACGTTCTATAATATGATTCCAAACATAATATATACTTAGATATATTTAAATGTTTTTTGCCAGTTTGATTTTTTAATTTCGGTTTTGCAAGTACAAATTCCGCGACTGAGAACTATTTTTAATTCTATATCGAGGTGAAATCCTATGACAGGTCCTGTATTCGGCTATCGTCCGGGCCAAAACCGTCCGTCTCTTATATCAGGCACTCCTGTGAGTGTTATAGCCAGCTTTAAGCAGACGGGAGATTTCATCCCTATTTATTTTCAGATATGTGACGAGACCGGGGAAAGATTCAGTTACAAGATAAGCTCCGTTAATTCCATAAAGGATAAGCCCGGAATGAGGATTTTTGTGTGCAGCTTTGTCTCCAATGCAGAAAAGCATACCATAACCTTGCTGTTTGATATTGAAAACGCCCGCTGGCTGCTGGAGCAAAGCTGGCTGCTGGAGCAAAATAAGTAAGTAAATAAAAGCACCGGCAATAGGGAACACAACTGCATAGCAGTAATTTTATTGTATAAGATACAATAAAAGCCCTGAGGAGCAAAAGCGCATCATCAGAGCTTATGTTAAAAAAGTAATTGTGTATCCTAATTACATTGACATTATCTCGGAAGTGGATACGAAAAATGGAGCTGAGGGGAATCGAACCCCTGTCCGAAAGTCCATCCATTGCAGTTTCTCCCATTACAGTCCGTCTTTTATGCAGGCCTGGTACCTGGGTACTTTACCTGCTGTTCCCTCCACTAAGCGCCGACAGACAGGCTCTTAGCATTGGTAGCTTCATATATCTTTTATCTTCTCAAAGCTTTGAAGATAAAGGTCCCCGCTAATTTGATGCCGAGCTCTTAAGCCGCGGGCCGCTTAAGGTCGACAAGCTGCATTAAGCAGCAGCTAATTCGTAATTGTCGTTTGCGTTTATTTTTATGTCTAGGTTTGTGACGCAGCCCTAGTCTGCGAATGGCTTCTGCAATTTCAAAACCCCCGTCGAAACCAGTACAACCCCGTGTAATAGAATTGTAACTGTGCAACAGCATTCGACTTACGAAAAACAGTAAAGAAATCATTAAATCAAAGCTTTGCATCAACTGGATTTTGTAAATGCAGATAATATACTATTACATTTTTCGCATACTGTCAAGAGTATTGAAGCAATAATTTATTGCCAATTGAAACAACAATTTATTGCCAAATTACTAAATAAAGTTTATTGCTATATATTTTACCTTTCATATCATATTTATCTTTTATTTTGCTTCATATATATAATTCTGCTTTGCCCGGGCTAGCTTCATAAAAGTATGTAAATCCGAATACAGGCATATTAGTATGAATATAATTTTATATAGTATACAGCATATTCATGCACTCTACCTGCACGGGTAGAGGGCGCTACTAATCCATATGCAAGTAAATAAAAAGAGGACTATCCCAATGAATATTAAACGGATTGCTTTGAATGCTTTTATAATAGTTCTTGCTTTTATATTATTTATTTTATATTATGAAAATTCAATCAAAAATAAGAGCGTAGCCGTATCCTCCCTGTCAAGATACAGGATTGTTCTTATTACTATGGATAAAATCAGCACCTTCTGGGAAACAGTTAACCAGGGTGCTTCAGATATGGCCAGAATGCTGGGGGTAAGCTATAGCTGGGAGGCCCCAACCGAGCGAAATGTTGATGAGCAGATCGAAATTATTCGTAATGCTGCCGCATCGGGAGTTGATGCCATGCTTATTGCCGCCAGCGATCCAATCAGAATTTCGCGTGCTGTCGAGGATGCCAAGGCTTTAGGTGTCAAAATCATATATGTTGATGCTCCAGCATTTGAGGATGGTATCGTAACGCTGGCTACCAACAATTATGCTGCAGGCCTTACAGCCGGACAGACCATGATTAACGAGCTGGAGGCTTTGGGAATAGACTCAGGCTCCATAGGTATACTTGGGGTAACAAGAGAAAACATAACAACAACAGAGCGGGAAAGAGGCTTCAGGGATGCAATCAGTGCCAATGGCAGGTACAGCCTGCTGGATACCAGGTACACTGAAGGGGTCCGGGCGCTGGAGCTATCAATGCCGGTCCAGCTTATTGAGGAAAATCCTGACCTTGTGGGTCTGTTCGGTACAAATGAGAACACTACGGAGGGAGTTGGCCTGGCCATCCGGGAAAGCAACAGAAATATTGTGGGAATCGGCTTTGATTCGAACCCAAACATAGATCAAATGATACAGGAAGGCTACATTAAAGCAGTTATGCTGCAAAACCCCTATACCATGGGCTATCTGGGCATGGCGGAGGCAATAGCCGCTGTTAGAGGCCTCGATACCGGGCCTGAATTTATCAATACCGGAGTTTCCGTTAAAACAATATTTACGCCATAAGCCTGTTATTTATGGCTCCATATGAAAAACCATAAATTATAATTTTTCTGCATGGCTTATGGCGTAGATTTCTTCAGCATTCTTAAGGCATAGATTGCATTTCAGAATATATCACGAGTTATACCCGAAAGGCTTGCCGTCCTGTTGCCGGGCAAGCCTGCATTATACTCCTTCTAATAGAGGTTTTTAACCTTAAAGTCCTTTTCAGCTTCTCTGCGCTGATCCTTCTTGGCTATATCCTCCCGCTTGTCATATAACTTCTTGCCCCGTGCCAGTCCCACCTCAACCTTTACCAGGCTGCCTTTAAAATATATCTGCAAAGGCACCAGAGTATAACCCTTCTGGGACACACGGCCGGCCAGCTTATTTATTTCATGCCTGTGCATCAGAAGCTTTCGAACCCTTAGGGGGTCCTTGTTAAAGATATTGCCCTTTTCGTATGGGCTTATATGCATGTTATATATAAAAACCTCACCATTTTCAATCCTGATATAGGATTCCTTGATACTGCATTTGCCCATGCGAAGAGATTTTACTTCAGTTCCTGCCAATGCGATGCCCGCTTCATATTTATCCTCAATAAAATAATCATAATATGCCTTTTTATTATTGGCAATCAGCTTTATATTCTCCCCCACTTAGTCCTCAATACTCCTTTCCTCGTCTGACTCATCCTCCACCAGGGCAAAGTCAATGGTTCTCTGAAGCTTGTCGGCCCCAATAACCTGAATTTTAACCTTCTGCCCCAACTTATACACTTTTTTCGTATGCTCTCCAATCATCTGATAATGTTCCTCATCATAAATGTAATAATCATCATCCATAGCACTAACCCGAACCATCCCCTCTACGGTGTTGGGCAGCTCAACATACAAGCCCCAGCTGGTAACACCGGAGATTACTCCTTCGTAGACCTCGCCAATATGCTCCATCATATATTCTATCTTCTTGAGCTTTTCCACCTCACGTTCTGCTTCATCTGCCCTTCGCTCAGTCATACTGGAGTGGGTAGCCACCTCATGCAGAATTTTTTCAAAATGCTGCAGGCGCTTTTCACCCAGCTTTCCATGCAGGCTTTCCTTTATAATTCTGTGTATCTGCAGATCAGGATATCTTCTGATGGGCGATGTGAAATGACAATAGTATTTGGCCGACAGACCAAAATGGCCGATGTTGGCCACAGTATATTTTGCCTGCTTCATCGATCTAAGCGTAATTCTGCTTATTAAGGCCTCCTCGGGAGTGTCCTCTATCCTTAACAAAAGCTTTTGTATTTCCTTGGGATGTATTTTTTCATTTCCTACCTTCATGCTGTAGCCGAAGTTATTTATAAAAATAGCCAGCTTCCTGATCTTCTCCTCATCCGGAGTTTCATGGGTACGGTATATAAAGGGTATTTCCTGCCAGAAGAAGTTCTCGGCTATTGTTTCATTGGCTATAAGCATGAATTCTTCTATAATTTTTGTTGCCTTGTTTCTTTCATAGGGCTTTATCTCAATAGGCTTGCCTTTGGGGTCAACGATTATCTTGGTTTCCGGGAAATCAAAATTGATAGCCCCCCTCTTATGCCTTCTTGCCCGCAGCAGCTCGGCCAGCTCCTGCATCAGCATAAGCATAGGGACAAAGGGGGCATACTCGGCACAGGCCTCCTCATCATTTTCTTCTATCACCTTAGCCACCTTTGTATAGGTCATTCGGCAATCTGAGCGCATCACTGTCTCGGCAATCCGATGGCTTACTATCTCTCCCTTCTCGTCTATATCCATGAAGCAGCTCAGTGAAAGCCTGTCCACTCCCGGATTTAAGGAGCATATGCCATTGGAAAGCTTATGAGGCAGCATTGGAATTACCCGGTCCACCAGATATACGCTGGTTCCTCTTTTTAAGGCCTCCTTGTCTAGTGCTGTTCCTTCTCTTACATAATGTGTCACATCTGCGATATGGACACCCAGATGGTAGATGCTACCTTCCTTTGTAAGTGTAATGGCATCATCCAGATCCTTGGCATCCTCACCGTCTATAGTTACAGTCAGCAGCTCGCGTATATCAAGACGGTTTTTTACTTCCTCCGGATCAATTTCTTCAGGGATTTTGTCAAGAGAGCGCATTACCTCGGCAGGATACTCCACCGGAAGATCATAGGCCCTTACCACCGACATAATATCCACACCCGGATCATTAATATGACCCAGAATCTCTACTATCCTTCCCTCAGGGCTCTGGCCGGCATCGCCGTACTTTGTGATTTTAACCACTACCTTATGCCCGCTCACCGCTCCCTTTGTATGCTCCTTCGGGATAAAGATATCACTGCCAAGCTTCTGATTGTCAGGTACAACAAAACCAAAATTCTTGCTTTTTTCAAAGGTTCCTACTATCTCATTCCTGCCCCGCTCAAGGATGCTGACTACGGCACCTTCCTTTCTCCGTCCGGTCTGCTCATCCTTGATCATGACAGCGACCCTGTCACCATGAAGAGCCCCTCTGGTGGCCTCAGGCGGGATAAATATATCCTCATCCTCACCATCTATGGTAACAAAGCCAAAGCCTCTTTGCGTTCCTGAGAAGGTTCCTACCTTTATATCATCACCGGGAACCCTGTATCGGCCCTGCGGATCTATTATGATTTTTCCGGCGCTCATCAGCTGATCCAGCACCAGCTTCAGCTTATCTCTTTCTGCTTTGGGCACCTGCAGAAAACCTGCCAATTCCCTGAAGGTCATAGGTCTATATTCCTTGCTTGAAAAGAACTCCTCAAGCATTGCCTTTTTTTCATTCAAAATAAGCTTATCATTCATAATGCTACCTCCATGCTGCATCATCATCCGTCAAATTAGCAAGCAGTAAACGTATATTAATTAGTATACCATATATTAGATATTTTAAAAATAAAATCTACAGTTATATAAACTTTAGTCCAAGCTCTTAGTTGCCGGTATGGTTCTAGCCAATCTGTTGCCTGACATTTAAGTCTTTTATCCGGCATTTTAATGTATATATATATACGGCTGCTGCTTTTATTTCAATTACTTTTATTACATACCATGAGTAAATTATATAGTGCAGCAAATCACATTTATTCAGGAATCATGATGAAGCATTTAAATGTGCATTATGAAAGATGCATCATGAAATTGTATGATAGCATTACTATTTTACATGAATATGGCACAATTTCATAATGAGAATATTATTAAAACTAAACTTTACCTTTCCTTACTGCTCATAAATCCCTCAAATACCGCATCTATTTCCGGGAAATGCTTCTTGAGTGAAAGCAGCTTTCCCTCCTTTGACAAAAAGCAATGACAGCTGCTGCCTACAGCCCGAAGCTCCTTTGTCTGCTTGTCCCTGATCTCATATTCTATAAGCATTTTAATGCCGTTATATTTTACTAACCTTAGCTCTATCGTCACGGTTTCACCAAACCTTGTCATGCTCCTGTATTCACAGCTGACGCTCAGGACAGGGATTAGTACGCCCTTTTCTTCTATAGTCGTCATACTCATTCCTGCCTGCTGCAGCAAATCAACTCTGGCCTCTTCCATCCATCTGATATAGTTGGAATGATGTATAATTCCCATCTGATCCGTTTCATAATACTGTGTTTTATGTTCATATAGCTTAATCTCCATATAGAATAACCATACCCTTTCTTATTAAATCGTGCTAATCTAAGCTTCCACCGGATAATGAAAAAAACCATATCCTGTTTTACATTTTTTTCTTATTCTACCACATGAATTTAAGCCAGTTCAAGTCTGTTATTTTATCCTAACTACTCATTTGATCTGCATACTCCATTACCGATTTACTAATTTAAAGCTATTTCTGATTTTATAGCTAGTTCTCCAATGCAAAAGTAAAATACACATAGAGCATAAATACCGGCATTAGTCATCTATCATAACCCGCCCTGATAATCTTTTGCGGGAATAAAAAAAGCGCATCTGATTCAATCGTCAAATGCGCTTTGTTGATTACCAAATATTAAGATTTAACAGAATAGAAAGTCCGATAAATACAAATGCCAGATATCTTGTTGCCTTTTCCAGCTGACCTTCTATAGAACGGCCTTTGTTCTTAGCCCAATAGCTTTCACCGCCACCGCCGGTAAGTGCGCTTGATAAACCGCCTTCCTTGCCTTCCTGCCTTAATACGACAAATACTAATGCTAAACAAACCAGAACATATATTACCTGAACTATAACCTTGACTACCTGCATCTTGCACACCTCCTAAAAACTAAACACCATTCTACCATAAGGAGTCAATTATTTCAAGCTATTTTTTAATCAGAAGGGACTTGCCTGTCATTTCGTCATATTTAACCAGACCCATCATTTCAATCAATGTCGGAACGATATCGGCCAGGCAGCCGCCCTCCGCCAAGGCATAGTCCTTATCATAATTTACAAGGATAAACGGCACCTGATTTGTTGTATGTGCCGTGAAGGGTTCACCGCTTGTATAGTCCACCAGCTGCTCTGCATTGCCGTGGTCGGCACAGACGAACATCTGACCGTCAACCTCAAGCAGGGCCTTTACTGCTCTGCCAACGCATTCGTCAATAGTCTCTATTGCCTTTATGGCAGCCTCCTCAATACCAGTGTGGCCTACCATGTCAGGATTTGCATAGTTTACAACTATAACATCATATTTACCTGACTTTATGGCCTCCACCAGCTTATCTGTAACCTCATATGCACTCATTTCAGGCTTCATATCATAGGTAGGTACCTTCGGGGAATTAACCAGTATACGGTCCTCTCCTTCATTGGGCACCTCTACACCTGCATTGAAGAAGAAGGTTACATGAGCATATTTTTCTGTTTCAGCCAAACGCAGCTGCTTCATATGATGAGCTGCCAAAAATTCACCAAAGGTATGATCTATATCCACCTTATGGAATGCAACCAGCTTGTTGGGTATGGTTATATCATACTCAGTGAAGCATACATAGGTCAGATTCATTCTTTTACCGCGTTCAAAGTGGTTAAATTCTTCATCACAGAATACCCTGGTTATTTCTCTTGCTCTGTCAGGTCTGAAATTATAGAAGATGATTGAATCATTTTCCTTAATTGTCGCCACAGGCTTTCCATCCTCAAGCACCACGGTCGGGACGACAAACTCATCATATACTTCTTCCTCATATGAATTGGCAACTGCCAGTATACCGCTTTGGGCAGTCTTGCCTTCACCATTAACCATAGCTCTGTATGCCTTCTCCACACGATCCCAGCGGTTATCACGATCCATGGCATAGTAACGTCCCATAACTGTCGCAATCTTGCCGACACCGATTATTTTCATCTGCTCACACAGTTCTTCTACATAACCTTTTCCGGATGCCGGAGGTGTATCTCTTCCGTCCAGGAAGCAATGTACATATACATTCTTCAGTCCATTTTTCTTTGCCAGCTCAAGCAAAGCATACAAGTGAGTGTTATGACTGTGAACTCCGCCATCTGACAGGAGACCATACAGATGCAAATCAGAATTGTGGCGCTTGCAATTGTCTACCGCAGCAAGAAGAGCGGCATTTGTAAAAAATGTTCCATCCTTAATTTCCTTTGTAATTCTGGTCAACTCCTGATATACAATTCTTCCGGCACCAATATTTAAATGACCAACCTCGGAGTTGCCCATCTGTCCATCCGGAAGCCCAACCGCCATACCGCTAGCATTGCCTCTGGCCCATGGATACTCAGCCATCAATCTATCTATATTGGGTGTGTTTGCCTTGGCAATGGCATTGCCTTCTATTTTGTCATTCAAGCCAAAACCATCTAATATCATTAAAACAGTAGGCTTCTTTCCCATAAAAATTCCTCCATTCGTCTGTAAAAGGGCGCCTAAAATGCATCTGCTATTTATAATTCACAATCTTTCCAAAATCAGCCTTAAGGCTTGCTCCTCCAACCAGACCTCCGTCGATATCAGGCTGGGAGAAGAGCTCTGCAGCGCTGGCTGCTGTTACGCTTCCGCCGTACTGGATGCGGATAGTATCTGCTGTAGCATCATCATAAAGCTCACGGATGCAGTCACGGATTGCCTTGCATACTTCCTGCGCCTGCTCTGCTGTTGCAACCTTGCCTGTTCCAATAGCCCATATAGGCTCGTAGGCAATAACAGCTTTCTTCGCCTGCTCGGCAGTAACACCAAGGAAGGCAATCTTAATCTGCTGCCGCACCCAGTCTATAGTAATGCCCTGCTCTCTCTGCTTTAAGGATTCACCACAGCAGATAATAGGGGTCAGACCATGCTCAAATGCTTTAAGTACCTTTTTATTGACAGTTTCGTCAGTTTCGGCAAAGTATTCTCTTCTTTCAGAATGTCCGATGATAACATACTTTACACCGATTGAAGTAAGCATACCAGGAGAGATCTCACCGGTGTATGCACCGCTTTCCTCAAAATGCATATTCTGTGCGCCGATCTCTATATTTGATCCCTTGACAGCCTCAATAGCCGGAATTAATGACACAAAGGGAACACAGAAAACCACATCAGCTTCATTTGTCTGAACCAACGGTTTCAACTCGTTAATTAAGGCAACTGCTTCCGAAGGTGTCTTGTTCATCTTCCAGTTGCCTGCAATAATCTTTCTACGCATCTTTTTCCTCCTATATACTACTATTACATAGCCTTCATACTACCTCAGTATAATACTAACAGAAATTAAGCTTAAATACCTGCAGGATTAGCAACCCGCAGCCAAATGCCGGAGTGTTCCGGTCAAATGATTTTGCAGGCTCCAGCCCGCAACATGCCTGCTGCTAAAATCTGATCGGCCAAAGCTTTGCCCATCCTGGTTAATATAACATTATATCACTTATTATTAGCATATAGCAAGCCTTCCTTTCACATTTACTAAGTGATAAGGAAAGCTTGCTACCTGCTTGGTATATTATCTGCTTAATATATTAATTTAAGTCTTATTTATCATTAGCTGCAGCTATGCCGGGAAGCTCCTTACCCTCAAGGAATTCAAGGGAAGCGCCGCCACCTGTTGAAATATGGGTCATCTTGTCACCATAGCCAAGCTGGTTAACAGCTGCAACTGAATCGCCGCCACCTATAATTGTTGTAGCGTCAAGCTCAGCCAATGCCTTGGCAATAGCCAGAGTACCTGCTGCAAAGTTAGGCATCTCAAATACACCCATAGGACCGTTCCATACAACAGTTTTTGCTCCCTTAAGGGCATCAACATAGAGCTTACGTGTCTCCTCACCAATGTCAAGACCCTGCCAGCCAGGCTCGATACCGCCACGGCCAACGGTCTTGAAGTTTGCATCATTGGAGAAGGAATCAGCCACAACAGTGTCAACAGGAATAAGCAGTTTAACGCCCTTCTTCTCTGCCTTCTCAAGCATCTGCTTTGCAAAGTCAATATAATCGGGCTCAAGCAGGGAATCGCCTACCTCTTCACCCTGAGCCTTCATGAAGGTATAAGCCATACCTCCACCGATAATTAAAGTATCTACCTTATCCAGGAGATTTTCGATAACGGAAATCTTGGAGGATACCTTTGAACCGCCAAGAATAGCTACGAAAGGTCTTTCAGGATTATTTACAGCATTACCAAGGAACTGGATTTCCTTTTGCATCAGATAACCAACTACTGCTGTTTCAACGAACTGGGTAACACCTACATTGGAGCAATGTGCCCTGTGAGCGGTACCGAAGGCATCATTTACAAATACATCACAGATGGATGCAAGATCCTTGCTGAATTCTTCGCCGTTCTTGCTTTCCTCAGGCCTGAAGCGGGTGTTCTCAAGAAGAACAACATCGCCCTCCTTCATGGCAGCTACGGCAGCCCTGGCCTTCTCACCAACTACATTGTCATCATTGGCAAATACAACATCCTTGCCCAGCAGCTGGGAAAGTCTTTCAGCAACGGGTGCCAGTGTGTACTTTGCATCGGGACCCTTCGGCTTGCCAAGGTGTGAGCAAAGAATAACCTTGCCGCCATCGTTGATCAGCTTCTTAATTGTAGGAAGCGCTTCTACAATACGAACCTCATCTGTGATCTTGCCGTCCTGCAAGGGAACGTTGAAGTCGCATCTTACCAACACTCTCTTACCTTTTACATTAATGTCGTCTACTGTCTTCTTATTTATCATATTTGATTTCCTTTCATTATAAGATTGAATTAACAAAAGACTATGTTTTCTAAAATCTTGTTAGAATTTTTTCTTTGCGCATTTTAACTAAACAGGAAATAAAGCCTTCCTATTTAATTAAAATGGGTCCGGTCCTTATAGACCGGACCCATGATGGATCTTAATGCAGAATATTCGTTTTATTACAAGTTATACACACAGCCCAGCTGAAATTATTTCAGCTCAGCAAAATACTTAATGGTTCTTACCATCTGGCTTGTGTATGAATTCTCGTTGTCATACCATGCAACAACCTTTACTAAGGACTTGTCACCCATGTCCATAACCTTGGTCTGTGTTGCATCGAAGAGTGAACCATAGGTAATACCGATAATATCGGAGGATACGATTTCATCCTCTGTATAACCGAAGGACGGGCTCTGAGCAGCCTTCATGGCAGCATTAACCTCTTCCTTGGTTACCTTGCCGTTAACAACAGCGGTAAGAATTGTTGAAGAACCTGTAGGAACAGGAACTCTCTGAGCATCGCCATCCAGCTTGCCGGCAAGTTCAGGAATAACAAGGCCGATAGCCTTAGCTGCACCTGTGGAGTTAGGAACGATATTAACGGCAGCAGCACGTGCTCTTCTTAAGTCTCCCTTTCTGTGAGGAGCGTCCAGAGTATTCTGATCACCGGTGTAAGCATGGATTGTTACCATGTAACCCTTTTCGATAGGAACAAGCTTATTCAATGTATAAGCCATAGGAGCCAAGCAGTTTGTTGTGCAGGATGCTGCTGAAATGATAGTATCGGTAGGTTGCAGGATGTTCTCATTTACGCCGAATACTACTGTAGGCAGATCATTTCCTGCAGGAGCGGAGATAACAACCTTCTTGGCGCCTGCATCGATATGAGCCTGTGACTTAGCCTTTGATGCAAAGAAACCTGTACATTCAAGTACAACGTCAACACCAAGCTCGCCCCAAGGCAACTCAGCAGGATTAGCTTTAGCAAAAATCTGAATCTCTTTGCCATCAACAACTATTGAGTTCTCCTTAGCTACTACTGTATCAGCCTTAGGATATCTTCCCTGGCAGGAGTCATATTTTAATAAGTGAGCCAACATTTTGGCATCTGTTAAATCATTGATTGCAACAATTTCGTAACCTTCTGCGCCAAACATCTGTCTGAATGCCAGACGGCCGATACGTCCAAAACCATTAATTGCTACTTTTACTGCCATGTGTAATTCCTCCTAATTTAATTTTATAATATACTGCCGAAGGCAGCTATTAATCAAAAATGACAATATAGTCTGCCTCAGGGTTCGGTAAAAAAGCCTTAATCCCGATTTGCCAAATAGCGCAAAGCAGGTTCAAAATATGCAGAGGCACAAGAAAAGCTTGCTTACATTGTCAATTTTTTCTCAAAGAGTATTTTACCTAATTCAAACCAAAATATCAAGGTTTTCTTTCTTAATTTTATTATTATGATGAATCTGTTTATATTTTATTGCATTAAATCTTCTTTTTTGTGCATATTTGAATATTATAATTCACCATAAATTGAAAATCACCATTATGTTTAGTATTGGTCATGGCCTGACATTTTATTATTTGTACCTTCGGCAGAAAATATTTTGCAAAAGTAAATTTAATAGCCGCCCCTAAAGCTCGGACTCAACGAAACCTGCTATATTCAAGGCATGGTCGGATATTCTTTCAAGATTGATAAGGGCGTCAATGAAAATGACTCCGTTGTCAGGGCTGCATTTTCCCTGAGACAGCCTGTCGATATGTCCCTGCCTTAGCTTATCCCTTAAGGTATCCACCATATCCTCAAGTCTTTTAACCTCACGGATATTGGATATATCCTCGCTTTCCCTGGCCCGAATTGCATAGTCAAATGAATTTGTCGCTGCTGTACATATTTCACTAAGCTCATTATAGGCCTCATCGGACAGATATATTCCCTTTTTTATCTTTTCCAGGGCCAGCTCGGCCAGATTTTCCGCATGATCCCCGACCCTTTCTATATTGGATATGATATTGAAGAGATTATTCACAATCTTGTGCTGCTTTTCCGTAAGGGATAGATTATTTATTTTGATTAAGTATTCCGTAATGATTTTCTCATGCGAATCTATTACCTTCTCCCTCTCCAGCACCTTTTCGGCCTTTTCCTTATTGTTCTTCAGCAGAGCTTCCACCGCAACCTTTAGATTGTCAAGGGTGATTTTGCCCATATGAACAACCTCTTTAATCGAGTTTTCAACTGCAAATGAGGGAGTCTCAAGGATTCTGTCATCCAGATGCCGCATGGTTATATTATAGTCGTCGTCAGCCTCTACCACCCTGGAGTCATCAATAAACAGGCCGGACAGCTTAATTAGCCATTTTGAGAAGGGAAAGAGTATTATCGTATTGGTCAGATTAAATACCGTATGGAAGATGGATATCTCCACGCTGTTTATCGGTGAAGCCGCAAAGGCCCGATTGAGCCTGAAAACTATAAATAATACGGTACCAAATATAAATGTTCCGATCACATTAAAAAAGAGATGGATCAGGGCAGCCCTTTTGGCGGTTTTGTTTGCCCCGATACTGGACAGGATGGCGGTGATGCAGGTTCCTATGTTCTGTCCCAGTGTGATAAACAGGGCAGCGCTGACGTTTACCGCTCCTGTCATAGCCATTGTCTGCAGTATACCTACGGATGCAGAGGAGCTTTGGATAATCGCAGTTACAACAACACCTGCCAGTATTCCAAGGATAGGATTTTTTCCGAAAACAGAAAAAGCATTTGTAAAAATGGGTGCCGTACTGTAGGGCTTAATAACTTCCGACATAAAGCCAAGACCTATAAAGAGCAAGCCAAAGCCTATAAATATCTCGGCTATATCCCTCTTCTTCTGGCTTCCAGTCATCAATACCACAAATGCCCCTGCAGCTATAAAGGCTGAAGCAAAAAATTTAGGCTTTAGCATGGAGCCCCATTCACTTATTGATACAAGCCATGCGGTAACTGTAGTACCGATATTTGCACCCATAATTACACCAACAGCCTGTGACAGATTCATAATTCCTGCATTAACAAAGCCCACTACCATAACGGTTGTGGCTGAAGAGCTTTGAATAATTCCTGTTACTACCACACCAACAATAACCGCCAGTAAACGGTTGTTGGTCAGATATCCCAAAAGGCGCTTCATCTTATTGCCGGCCGATTTCTGCAGGCCGTCTCCCATCATATTCATTCCATACAGGAACATACCCAGGCCCCCGGCAAAGGTTATGACCAGCTTAATAATATCAATAGTACTCATTTTATCCTCCGAAAAAAATTTGATATCCCTAAGGAAATCCATAAGAATATCTTTGGATTATAAATGCCCAAACATAGTGATTTTATCATAAGCTATATTAATTGCGCCATATAATTTATGTTAAATCCATGTAAAATCTGTTCCTCCTGATAATTACATTATCTCCACTTATTAGTGGCACCTTCCCGCATTTGATTTATAATGTACAGAATATGCTGCAAGATGGTTCTAATAAGATAAAAGCTACGCAGGTCTGTCCCGAAAACGACAAATCTTGCGTAGCTGGCATATTCTAAAGTATGAGCTAATATATTAACTAAGCGATATTTGAGCTATCTTGTGGTACCTTGACCTACACCGGCAAACATTCCGCTGCCTGCTCCAACACCGGCCATACTACCGGAGCTTTGGCCTTGCATCACACTGCTGCCGGTCATACCCTGGCTTCCAGTCCAGCCTGTGTTACCAGAAAATACGGATTTAATATTCTGAATTTCATTGGGGGATGCTTGTGCCGGCGGCTGATAATAATTCTTGCTTTTCGCGATCTGATATAATTCATATTGGGACTTTTCAGTTTCGTTTCTCATCTGGATAAGGGCATTTCTCAGCTGAGGGTTCTCTGTCTGGGATATCATGTCCGCATAAGCCTTAAGCCCTGAATTTATATGATTTAAGGCATCGGTAACCATGGTCTTTTCCTGCATTTGAATCATCCTTAACACCTCCTAGTTCAACATGCTTAATATTGTCTGCTTGTTCTTTTCACATGACTGAGCCGCTTTTTCAAAAAACTGCTTAATATTCTGATCCTGGCAACTAGCAGCATAGCTCCTGTACTTTTCGATATCTGCCTCACCAAACTGCAATAAATGTCTTACATTCTGAAGTTCCATTTCAGTTAAACCAGCCATAAAATATCCTCCTTTCATCATCATACATATTTATTGTTGCTTTTTATCGAAGATTCTATTCAATAATAGAGCATGACGGAGAAAGCAATTTTAACACAAGGAACTTGATTTTTTAGTACTTTTTCTGGGATAAATTTAACTTTTTAGTATTCTTTCATGAAAAGGAACCGGATTTTTAGTTCCTAAAGAACTTAATTTGTGGATAAAATAGAACTTGATTTGCGGTCCAAAAGAACTTGATCTTTAGTTCTTGATTTTTAGTTTAGAATGAACTTGATGTGTGATTCATAAGAGCTTGATTTATAGCTTATAAGAGTTTGATTTATAGCTCATAAGAGCTTGTTTTTTAGCTCTTTATTCCCGGAAAACAATAAAAAAGTGCACCTGCAGGCTTTTGTCTGCAAATGCACCATTTAGTTCCACATGAATATTTATGAGTTTAATATATGCAATATATCTATTTTACTCTACCAAGGAGATCAGGATCTCATCTTATACTCCAGACGTATCTTGTCGGCTATCAGAGCTACAAACTCGGAATTGGTAGGCTTGCCTTTACCGTTGCTTACGGTATATCCGAACAGCTCGTCTATGGTATCCATCTTGCCTCTGCTCCATGCCACCTCTATTGCATGACGAATTGCCCTCTCAACCCTGCTGGGAGTTGTCTTATGACGCTTTGCTATTGAAGGATACAGCAGCTTTGTTATGGAATTCAGCATCTCTGCATCATTGACAGACATCATTATAGCATCACGTAAGTATTGATAACCCTTGATATGTGCAGGAACACCAATTTCATGAATTATGTTGGTAACATCGGATTCCAGATTTCTCTCCATATAGCTGCTCTTGTTTTCAAAAGCGCTGACCCTGTGGCTGTCAATAAGCCTGTTGTGGTCACCCTTAATCTGCTTGATTCTGGACAGTACAACACTGTTATCAAAAGGTTTCATTATATAATAGGAAGCGCCAAGCTCAAATGCATTTTCGGTTACACCTTCTTGTCCAATTGCAGTTATGACAATAAAGGAAGGAGTTTTCTTGAATTCGGAGTCCTTTCTGATCTTCTCCATAACTCCAAGGCCGTCCAGCTTAGGCATAATTAAATCCAGCAATACAACATCCGGCTTCTTTTCTTTAATCATTTCTACAGCATCAAGGCCATTCTCCGCCTTGCCGACAACCTCGATCTCAGAATCCTCCTTTAAAATATCCTCCAGTAGATTAACTACCCTTTCATTGTCATCTACAATTGCTACATTAATTTTTCCCATTTTACCTTCATACCTCCATACATTTTAATCTTACCATAATTTTTGATTGCATTTGCTTCCCAATACTAATCTTCGCATTTTGTGTATATAAATGTATAATTTGGGTAATTGTGTTATTAATTATTCATTATACATCTTGCAGAATAGTGCGTCAATAAATATTGGTTAAGCAAATTTACCAAAAATTTGGTTACAAAATACGACTTTTCTTATTAATGTTTTACATTAATAGTCAATATGTAACACTTTGTTACATATCAAGGGTTGTAATTTTTTTCCATATATAGAGTATATCCATTTATTACCATCTTATCAATTGTTTCTTTTCGCACCATTCGACATCGGAAGATGCATAAAAATGCCTTCCGATGCATAAATCTACTATATTTTGTATGATGCGTCAATATTAATGCCAATATGCTGTCATTTTGTTTTGGAGGTATTTTAGTATTTTGGAAAATTTGGTCGACTTATTTTTCTAACAAAAGCTATCCTTATTCTAAATTATTTACCATGTTTTCTATGAAAGTACCGTAACCTTTGGTTGAATCCTGTATAAATACATGCGTAACGGCACCTATTATCTTGTCATTTTGTATTATAGGGCTGCCGCTCATACCCTGCACGATTCCCCCTGTTTTTTCAAGAAGCCTTTCATCGGTAATCCGAAGGACAATTCCCTTGCTCTGATTGCTATTGCTTATATCAATGCTTTCAATAACAATATCAAATTCCTCCACCTTGTCGTCAACGGTACATAAAATCTTAGCCTTTCCTCTGGTAACCTCCTGCTTAAGGCCTATTCTTAAAGGCTTTTGGCCCAGATTATCTTCATAGCCTTTTCCGATTTTTCCAAATATACCCTGCATGGTGTTGTTGGTTATGGCTCCAAGCCTGTGCCTGTCACTTTGCCTTATCATGCCTATTAATTCACCTGGCTCCCCTTCTTTGCCCTTAATAATAGACATAATTTCAGCCCGATATATGGAACCGGCCTTGATATTCATAAGAACTCCCGTATCAATATCCGTAATGCCATGCCCCAAGGCTCCGAACTGACCGTCGGCAGTTATAAAGGTAAGAGTTCCTATACCCTGAGTGTTGTCACGAATCCATGCGCCGATTTTGTAGCTTCCGCTTGAGGTCTTTACAGGAGTGACACGAACTGTTATTTTCTCATTGTTTCTTCTGACTAATAGGGTTATGTCCTTTCCATTGCAGTTTTGGATCTCTTCAATCAGCTCATTCTTTCTGCTTAACATTTTCCCGTTGACTGCGAGAATATAGTCACCTGATTTCAGCTTGTTGTTGACAGGCTCATAGTTGAGGCCATCCTCTCCTGTTATCCGTCCGCTGCCCAATACCAGGATACCGTCTGTTTCCACATATATGCCTATCGGATTGCCGCAGGGTATCAATTCTGTGGTATCAATAACATCCAGCGATATTTTTTTAAAATTAATAAGGCCGAATAATTTGAGTACCACATCATATGTTCCGGTCTGTGAAGACTGCAAAGTGAAGGGGCGGTTGAAATCTATCTTTATCTGATTTGACGGAACTCTCAGATCGTTAACACTGATTACACCAATATCTCCGGTTTCTATTTTTCCTTCAACAGGCATACCGAAATCAAAGCTTTCCTGTATGCCTACCATTATCTTAATCTCATCTGGTATGTTTTTTTCAATATAATAATAGAAGTAAACCCCTACAGTAATTATGTTCAGCATAAACAGGCTAACCATTAGCCTTCTGTATATTCTTTTGCTCCTCATCCTTTCACCTCATACACAAAATAAATCTATATTCAGGGCGTTCTGTGAAACCCTTGAGATTCCCCGAATTCCTTGAAATAAAAAAAGGATATACAATACAATTGCTGGTCCAACAATAGTATTGTATATCCTTAAATTTAGTATACGTTTTTTCTTATTTTAACAGCTGCTTTTTTTTGTAGCAATTGCCAGATCCTTCATCTCCCGGGCGCTTTCCCTGACTCGATCAGTGATTTGCACTCCTCCGAGGATTCTTGATAATTCATCTATCATCTCATTCTCATTTAATTCCTTAATAATAGTATGGGTGCTAACACCATCCGTCTGCTTTTCAATCACATAGTGGCTGTCAGCCATAGCGGCTATCTGGGCCAGATGTGTGATGCAGATTATCTGGTGGTCGCGGGACAGGACTGCCAGCTGCTCCGATACCTTCTGGGCGGTTCTTCCGCTGATGCCGGCATCTATTTCATCAAAAATCAGGGTTTTTATCTCATCCCTGTCAGCCAGTACCGATTTGATACCCAACATAATTCTTGACAGCTCACCGCCGGAAGCAATCCTGGCCAATGGCTTTGGCTCCTCACCTGGATTTGTTGATATAATAAATTCGGCATCGTCAAAGCCGTTGGCTGTATAATGAGAAAGCCGCTCAAAGGCCATCTCAAATCTTACGTCAAGGAAGTTCAAAGTCACCAAAGCTTCCCTGATCCTGCCGCAAAGCTCCTCGGCTTTAGCCTGCCTGATAGCAGAAAGTCTCTCCGACAGATCTTTTAATCTTTTTTCAGCCTTCTTCAGCTCCTCGCCAAGCCTCTGCATATATCCTTCATAATCACGATATTTTTCAAGCTTTTGCTCGCATTCCTTTCTGTAGGCCAATATCTGCTCTATACTGTTGCCATATTTCGTTTTCAAATGATTGATAAGATCAAGCCTTTTTGTGACTTCATTAAGCTCCTCCTCAGGATTTTCCATATCCTGAAGATACTGAGCCAGATCCCTGTTCAAATCATTTACCAGAGCATCAATATCCGTCAGCTGATTTAAATAAGCTTCTATCGAGGAATCAAATTCCGCAAGCTTCATCAGCTGCCTTAAAGCCCTGCCTATCAGATCACCTGCCGCCTGCGGTTCATACGCCATATATCTGTAAACAGTCTGCAGCCCCTCGCTAATAGTATTGGCATTGGCCAGTCTTTTATAACGTACTGCCAGCTCTTCATCCTCACCCGGTTTCAATGCAGCTGATGTTATTTCATTGAGCTCATACTCAAGGAATGATACTTCTCTTGCCCGCTTATCCTCATCAATACCTGCTTCATCATACTCCTGCTTAATTTTAATATATTCCTTGTAGCACTGCTCCAGCTCCTGCTTTAAATCATATATCTCATCTCTCGCATATCGGTCCACCAGCTCCAGATGCTTCGACTTATGCAGCAGGGACTGATGCTCATGCTGACCATGGATGTCAATAAGGCGTCCTGCTATCTCCGACAAAAGCGACGCCGTTACACTTTCACCGTTTATTCTGCAAATACTTCTGCCCGCCATGATTTTTCTTGATATAATAATCTGCTTGCCCTCTATCGGTATATCCTGCCGGCGCATGATATCAAATACCTGCTCATCCTCAGTTTCAAAAAGCAGTTCGATCAGGGCATAATCGGCACCGCTTCTGATAATATCCTTACTGACCTTGCCGCCAAGTGCGGCATTGATAGAGCCTATTATAATTGATTTTCCGGCACCTGTTTCACCGGTCAAGATATTGAGCTTGTCCCTGAAAATAACCTCAACCTCATTTATCAAGGCAAAATTTTTAACATGCAGGCTGATAAGCAACAGATATCCCTCTTTTCATATAAACGTATGTTCTTTAAAAATTCTATCATAATCACTATCCATATTCAATCCCAACATATATTTATCGTTGATACCGCCAAAAAAGGGAACTTTGCTTGAACAATTTTACCAATCGAGCTTGCCTTTACCTGTTCTCCCTGACACTATAAAACTGCCAGGTTACAAGGCCGGTAAATTACCGCTTCAGCCCTACAACCTGGCAGTTTCAATGGAGAATATATATAAAAGGAAGATTGTTGATCAAAGCTATTTAATCTTAGTAACTGTTACCTTACATTGCAGCTTTCGCCCATTGACAGTAGCAGTAATTGTTGCCGTACCTAAGCCTTTGCTTGTGATATTGCCATATCTGTCCACCTCAGCAACATAGGTATTGTCAACACTCCATTTCACAGCGGAAGCATCGACTCCTTCCACCCTGAGATAGTTATATCTTTCGTACTGACTCAATGTAAGCTCATAATCGCTTAAGCCGATTACTACTACCTCTACGGTAGCTGCCTTGCCTGATTCGGTCATGGCCGTAAGATATGCTGTTCCCGTATTCTTAGCCGTTATCTTTCCTGACTTATTGTCGGATGCTACCACAACGGTTGCAACTGAATTATTGTCGGAGCTCCAGGTGACTTTATCGGTAGAGTTGTTGGGAGTCAGCACAACGTTCATCATCCTGCTCTCACCCTTAACCAGGGTAATCTTCTTGTCCTGCAGAGTGATGCCTGTTGCCGGAACTCTTTCATATACAACAACCTCGCATATAGCCATAATACCGGTGTTGTCCTGGGCCTTGGCGGTTATCGTAGCCGAACCCTTTTTCTTTGCAGTAACGACGCCATCCGCATCAACAATCGCCACATCGGAATCCGATGTTGTCCACATAACTTCCTTTATTGTGGCTTCCTTCGGCCTTATAGTAGCCTTTAATGAGAAGGTTTCACCAACAAAGAGGGTTACATAGGTCTTGTTTAATGTTATGCCTTCAACAGGAGTTACAACCCTGACCTCACAGCTGGCTTCCGCTCCACTACCGTCAGCTGCAACAGCAGTTATGGTTGCTGTACCGACCTTCTTGCCGGTAACCTTTCCTCTGTCATTTACAACGGCCACATCCTCATTGCTGGATACCCAGTATACCTTCTTGTTGGATGCTGTTTCGGGTGTAATTGTAGCAACCAGGTTGAAAGATTTGCCCTTACCTAAAATATAGCTCTCATAATTCAGCTTGATATCATATGTCTCCTCGGTAACCGTAACAACACAATGGGCTGTATAGCCGCCATCCACAGTTTTGCAGGTAATTACCGTCGTTCCGCCTGTCAGTCCGGTTACCAGTCCGGTCTTTGAAATGGATGCAACCTTTTCATTCAGGCTGGTCCAGATAAGCTCCTGGTTGGAAGCCGAGCTGGGCTCTACGGATGCATTCAGCTGGAATGTTTGGCCGGCATATATGGTCTTCTCGGTGAAATTAAGCATTACACCTGTTACAGGCTGAGTTACCGTTACTATGCATTTAGCCATTCCGCCTGTTTTGCTGGTTGCGGTAATTAATGCCATACCTGGTGATTTAGCCATTACCTTTCCGTCTTTATCTACTGTTGCGACCTTTGTGTCGCTTGATTCCCAAACAAGGGTCTTATCGGTGGCATCTGCTGGTGTAATTGATGCCTTAATATAGTAATATTCGCCTACTGCCAGATTAAGCTTTTCCACATCCAGCTTAACAGAATCTGCCGCCCGCTCAACCTTGATTGTACAGGTATCAAACCTGCCGCCATCCGATGTTCTGACGGTTATAACAGCGCTACCTACACTCTTGGCGGTTACATTACCCTTGTTGTCTACGGATACAACCTTGGAATCGCTGGATGTCCAGCTGACTATCTTGTTGGATGCAGTATCCGGTGAAAGAGTATATGTAAGTCTTGCCTTTTGACCGACATACATGGTCTTTGACTTTTCATCAAGTGATATGCCCGATACCGGTACATCTATTGTAATATTGCAGAGTGCGAACACCTCTGGATTGGACTTTGAGGTTGCTATAATAGTAACCTTTCCCGGTTTCAGCAGGGTTACCACGCCATTTTCATTCACTCTGGCAATGGATGTGTCGGAGCTTGTCCAAATGATTGTTTTGTCATATGCATTCTCCGGATATACAACAGCCCTTATCTGGAAGTTCTTATCTCCCAGCTTAAGAACGGCGTTGGTTTCAGACAGGCTTATGCTTTTAACCGGCTGCTGTACGCTGATATGGGAAAAACCTACTACTACATTATCCTGATTTATAGCTGTAATAACAGCAGTACCTCCTGCAAGGCCCTGAACGGTAACTGTTCTGGGCTGCGCATCCACAATCTTTACAACATCAGGATTGGAGGAATGCCATTTCAGATTTACATTGCTGAGATTTTCAGGCTTAATCTTTGCATGCAATGTGACAAAATCTCCTATAGCGATTACCTTGCTGGAGGGCTCTACCGTAATTTCCGATACCGACGGCTGCACAGTTACCACACAGCTTGCGGACTTTACTACGCCATTTATCGTCTGGCTGGCCGTAATTATGGCTTCGCCCGGCTTTATTCCTGTGACAAGGCCGTTTTCAACAGTTGCGACAGAAGGATTATTGGAGCTCCATACGATTGTTTCTCCAGGATTGGTAACAACAGCTGTCAGCAGTAGGGTGCCCTTGGTATAGATGACCGCATTTGTGGCGCTGAGGGCAATGCTATCGATAACGGTAACTGTTACGGTAATATCAGGTACCGTATAGTCCGGATCAAACAAATCCAGTGAGCCGTTATACTCAAAAACAATTTTTGCCGTTCCCTTTCCTTTGGCCTTTATTGTATAGGTTGAAGCGTCAAACAATACATTGTTGGGATTGCCTTCTATGTAAGTGTATTTGCTGAAAAATCCTACACCTGTAATATTGGAGTTTTCAATCAGGTTATATGTATCACCAACATTCATCACAATATTCAAGTCGCCAATATCAACAGGCACTATAATCTTCAAATATGCGTAAGGAGCATTGGTGCTGGTATTAAAGCTTGGATCAGCAAATGCATATATCTTGTAAGTACCTGCCTTAACCCGTTCGAAGGTGACGGTTCCGCTAATTTCACTGATGGAATAATCCATCTTCTTATCCGTAACCTTTTTGCCGGTACTGCAGTCAATAATTTCCCATTTCAAATTGGATGCCAATGTAGCATTGGATTCTATTACAAAGCTGGACGGAACTCCCAGAGCAACAGCATCCGGATTCTTGTCACTATCATAGGAACTGGCTGTTATCGTACTACCGGATTTAGTGGTATATGTCAGTGAAAATGAGGGAGCAACTATGACCTTCATCTTAATCGACAGCGGCTTGTCCGACTTTGACATGGTATTGGTTGTTGCTGTTATTGTCGTATTACCTGAACCGGTAGCTGTAACCACAACATTTTCATCAATAGTATCAATAGTAGCAACACCCTCATTGCTGCTTTCCCAGGTTACTGCGGAGACTGATATTGCTCCTCCTGAAACAGGTTCAACCTCCCCGTCCGGTGTATAATCAACATATTTCAGATAAATCTGTCTGGTCTGTCCAACCGAATTAATCATCAGTATTTTTTCATTGGTTGTTTTGGCTGTTGTCATGCCTGTTCTTTGCATATCAAACTGCAGATCCACCTTAATCAGGCAGCTTACGGAATAGGAATATGTTCCGTACTTAATAACAGCCGTAATTGTGGAATAACCGGGTCCCTTTCTGACCAGCTTGACAAAATTGGATCCATATGTAGATGAGACGCTGTGGTCTATTTCAACAACACCGGGTTCTGATGAAACCCATTCAACAGTCGTACCCGGGTCCCATTCGTTCCTCTTGGGCTTAACATTCAGCAAAACCTCAGGCATCTTCATCTCATATTCCGTACCTGTTTCCCTGTCCTGCCCGTTAAACACAAAAACATAATCGGTCGGCAGGTTAACATCGGCAGCCTTTATACTGTCCATAAAAAACAACAGGACAATAATCGTACACAGGCTTAATGCAAATGTATAAACCAATCTATCTATTTTTTTGCTTCTTTTAACCATTATCTCAATGCCCCCTATTCAACTTCAGCTGACAATCTGGTACCTAAAGAATATATCGGTTATTCTGGCAAAATATATTAACTTATTTTATTATAAAATATAAATGTAATATTTGGCACTTTCGTGTCATTTTGTGATTCTTTCATCCATTCTCATATTAGGAAATTCGGAGGAATAACAAGGCCCAGATGATCATAATCCGGGCCCAATCTGTTATCCTATTTTATATACATCGCCCTCATAGCATTAAGCAGAGCAAGAAGCGCCACGCCAACATCTGCAAAAATGGCAAACCATATGGAGCTTATTCCAAAGAAGGCCAGCACCATAATCAGAAGCTTCACTCCGAGAGCAAATACAATATTCTGAATAACTATCTGCCTGGTCTTTCTGGCAATGGATATTGCTGTCGCAATTTTTGCAGGATTGTCATTCATAATTACCACATCAGCCGCTTCAATGGCTGCATCGGAGCCAATGCCGCCCATTGCTATGCCTATATCTGCTGAAGCAAGTACAGGAGCATCATTAATTCCATCTCCGACAAATACCACCTTGCCTTTGCCGGCCGCTTCTTTTTTATACTCCTCAAAGCAGGTCACCTTATCCTGTGGCAGAAGCTGAGCCCTGTACTCATCCAGACTGCACTGACGGGCAACAACACCGGCACTTTCCTTCCGGTCACCTGTCAGCATAACTGCGCGTCTTACCCCCAGCTCCTTCAGTCTTTTTATCGCTGCTGCCGCATCCGGCTTGAGCAGATCCGATATAACGATATAACCCAGGTAGCTGCCGTCCACGGCAACATGAACGATGCTGCCGGCCTCTTTGACAGAGGGTACATTAATCCTGTTCTCCTTCATCAGCTTTTCATTTCCTGCCAGTATGGTCAGCCCTGCATACTCGGCAGCTACTCCCTGACCCGCCTGCTCCATAACCTTGTCGGCCTGCTCAGACTCTGAGTTAAACAGTGTTTTGTAGTAATTGATTATTGATTTGGCTATGGGATGGTTTGAGTTTTTTTCCGCAACCGCTGCATACTGCATAAGCTTCTTTGGATTAACACCCGATACCGGTGAAAGCCTGGTCACCTCAAATACCCCTTTTGTCAGAGTACCTGTCTTGTCAAAAACAATAGTATCAATATTCTGCAAAGCATCCAAATAATTGCTGCCCTTTACCAGGACACCGTGTCTTGCTCCCCCTCCAATACCGCCAAAATAGCTTAAAGGTATCGAAATAACCAGGGCACATGGGCATGATATAATCAGAAAGCTCAAGGCCCGATACAGCCACAGCTGAAAGGAGCCGAACTGCAGCAGCGGAGGAATTACAGCCACAGCAACAGCAGCCATTACAACGGCGGGTGTATATACACGCGCAAATTTTGTAATGAACTTTTCGCTTTGGGCTTTTTTATTACCGGCATTTCTGACCAGCTCCAGTATCTTGGATACGGTTGACTCGGTATATGGCCTGGTTACTCTTACATGCAGCATGGCATTTTGGTTAACAGTGCCAGCCAGCACCTCATCACCTTCAAGCACCTGCACCGGCACACTCTCGCCTGTCAAGGCTCTTGCATCCACAAAGCTGCTTCCCTTTACCACAACACCATCAAGGGGGACTCTCTCACCGGGCTTAACCAGTATCAAATCACCTGTCATTATGCTTTCAGCCGAAAGCACGCTTACCTTATCACCAATTATTTTGTTGGCATAGTCGGGCCGGACATCCATAAGCTCTTCTATATTCCTCTTGGATCTGTTCACTGCCAGATCCTGCAGCATCTCGCCTATATCATAAAACACCAGAACCGACACCGCCTCCAGCCTGTCGCCTATCAGAAAAGCTCCGAGGGAGGCTATCGCCATAAGGAAATTTTCATCAAATATTTGTCCGTGTACCAGATTTTTAAGAGCCTTCAGACATATATCATAGCCTGCAATAACGTAGGCAAGGATAAAGCCAATAAGCTCCACCTCCTCCGATACGTCAACAAGGAAGAGGACAGCCGACATGGCTATGGTAAATCCTATTCTGGCCAGCTCCTTTGCAGCATCATCAAAAGGCAGCTTCGCCTTTGCCCCGGTAAGCTCAAGTTTGCCATGAGTATGGCTATGCAGATGCTCATGTCCATCAGCTGCTGCAATATAAGCCTCTGCCCCTGCAGACAGCCCTTCCGCCCGGACCTCAAAAACCTTCACTGAAGGCTCAATACGCTTTACTATCTTCTTTATTTTATTCAAGAGGGCCAATCCGCCGTCAATTAAGGTCACACCCTCCCGCAGCAAAACAGTCAGCTTTTGCTCCAGCAGATTTATACTTGCTTCCAGCACCTCATTTAAGCCAACTACCTCCTTCTCAATCTTTGCCGCACAATTGGCACAGCAGAGCCCCTCCAATATATATACTCTTCTTTCATTCATAGCCTCACCTTTTCTCAGCTCAGTCAATTATTGCTTTTTCAGCTTGATTAATTTAACTGTTAAACTTCTTTATACTATTTCAAACTCCTGATTTTTCAACTAATAGCAGGCATTATCTTTCGCTTATATGCTCAAGCCCTATCTCAAGAATATTCTTCACATGATCGTCCTGCAGGGAATAAAATGTGTTTTTACCCTCCCTGCGGTATTTGACCAGCTTCTCCTGCCTAAGTGTTTTCAGCTGATGTGAAATCGCCGATTTAGTCATATTAAGAAGCACAGCAAGGTCGCAGACACACATTTCAGCTTTCTCAAGAGCCATAAGTATCTTTATCCTGGTGCTGTCACCGAATATCTTGAAAAAGTCCGCCAGATCGTACAGGAGTTCTTCTTCTGGCATATGCTCCTTTACTTCCTCTACAATATCAGCATGTATAACATCGCAATCACAAATGGCATTATTCTTATCCTGCATCACTTCATCTCCCTGATATATTTTTTGCGGCTTTGCCTTACCGCCTTCACCTTGCTACAGTTGTTTACTACAGTTGTTAGCTATAAGTAAAAAATAGTTTAGATGGTCTCGGTTGAAAGCTGTCTGAATCGTTTATCAGAAGCTTATGCTCAAGAGCGTATAGGAAAGTTGTTTTCAAAATCGCTTATTGATTCTTAAAAGGTTGTTCAGTTGAATAATTGTTCAACTATCGTATATTTATATTATATTCATTACAAAAAATTTTGCAATAGTGCAAATGTAGCCATGGCTACATATTAATGAAAAAAATGTTAGATAACTTACGACAGATTGAAAAGAAATATAATGATTTCTTAAGATCTTGCATTATTTATCCAAATGTAATAAATTATATTACAGATATACATTATTTGTAATATGATTTTGGTCGTCTGATAACCGTGTTGAATGTCAGTTATAGCATCATAGTGCTTTGAAATATCCAATATTAAGGAAAGGTAAAGGAAGGTGTTATAAAAATGAAAAGAAGCAGCTTACTGTTATTATTCACATTTGCTGTATTTTTCGCATTTGTATCCTGCAGCCCCAAACAAGTGTAAAACGAGCCTGATACATATACCAGCAAGGTGATAGGAAAATAACTATAAGTGACGTATCACAAGGAGAAGGACATATGGTTAAGCAAAAAAAGATAAAAAGCAATAAGCAGGTTAGCCGCAGACACAGGCTGACATGGAACGGCAAATGTATCCTCTGCATAGGCTTAAGTATGATCGGAACCCTGTTTTTCTTCATCATTCCTTACATAAGAGTATTGTATTACTCGCTGATTGACAATCAGTTCAGGCGCAATTTTGTAGGACTGGCCAACTTCATGGAAACTCTGCAAAACAAATATTTTCTGCTGGCTCTTAAAAACAGCCTGCTTCTGATTGTCATTTGTGTACCTGTGCTTATTTTGCTTGCCCTGGTAATATCACTGGCACTGGCATACGGAATTAAATTGCTGAAAAAGACACGCGTTGCTTTTATTCTGCCCATGATATTGCCTACGGCAAGCGTCGTGCTGGTCTGGAGATCGGTTTTCCAGGGAAATGAGTCGGTATTGCCCATTTACACCCTGTTTATATGGAAAAACATCGGCATATGCATTGTACTGCTTAGTGCCGCCTTCAGTTCCATCGAAAGAGAAATATATGAGGCTGCCAGTCTTGACGGTACCAGCAGCCTTCAGCTGCACAGATACATAACCGTTCCCCTCATTGCGCCTACCATACTGTTTACCGTTCTATTGTCAATAGTAAACAGCTTCAAGGTATTCAAGGAAAGCTATCTCTATTTTGGCGGAAAATATCCTCCTGAAAGCAGCTACACCCTCCAGTATTATATGAACAATAATTTTCTCAAGCTGGACTATCAGGCATTGGCCACAGGAGCAATCCTGACCTCAATTCTGGTTTTTCTAATAGTACTTGCCGGTCTGGCTCTGCAAAGGAGGTTTTACAAATGAAAAGGCTTACAGCGGGAAAGCTTCTTACGGCAGCCTTCATACTGCTTCTTGGGCTTGTATTTTTCTATCCGGTAGCAGCTTCTATTTTGCGCTCTTTCCGGGTTGACGACCGGATAGGTATACAAAGCTATATGGAGCTCTTCTTTGACTGTTTCATTTTTTATCCGATGTTCTGGAACTCGGTCCTTTATGCAGGAGTAATTACCCTGCTGCAGCTGTTTGTAATCATCCCCTGTGCCTTTGGCTTTATGTATGCCAGATTCAGGGGCAAAAACGCCCTGTATATATTTTATATTATGCTTATGATGATGCCCCTGCAGGTGACTGTCCTACCCAACTACATAGGCCTGAGGGATATGGGGCTTCTTAACACAAGGACGGGCATAATTCTGCCAATGATCTTTGCCCCCTTTGGTGTAATTGTAATGCACCAGTATATGAAGAGTATAGATGACTCAATAATCGAGGCCACAAGACTTGACACCAGCTCCATGATAAGAATCCTGTGGACGGCTGTAGTACCTCAGCTTCGCATATGCATCTTTGCCGTTGCCCTATTTGTCTTTGCCGAATGCTGGAACATGGTGGAGCAGCCCATGCTTTTTCTTAAGGATAACAGACTAAAGACCCTCACCATCATGATATCGCAGACAGACACATTCAGCCCTGCCATATTGTCTGCCGCTGCTGTTATTTTCATGATACCGGTACTTCTTTTGTACACCTTCTTTAACGAGCACCTGGAGCAGGGTCTGACCCTGAAGGATTTATCATAAGGAAAGCATCTGAATATGGCATTATAATTGATTTTGAAAATAAGCGAGATTGCTTTATATAAGTTGTCATAAATAAGATTTACCATATGAGATTTATCATGCCAAATACTCTTCTCTTAATTATTTAGATAAGCCGGAAGCGAGGTTTTTATTATGAAGCTAAAAAAGATTCCTCTGATACTGACCCTATTATTCTTTTTGCTTATGATTATTCTTAGCTTTACCGCAAGAAGCATACATAACAAAATGATCCCTAACGTAAGGGTGGCACGACTGACCCGGGAAAAATTTCAGTATGAAGAAAGCTTTGAGGATGGAACTGTAAGAACTGCTGTCAGATCCTCTTATGCTGTTCCCAAATGGATGTATGATCAGGATTTTCTTTATGTTGTAGTACCGGGCAGCAAAAACGGCGATGAAAGAACCTTTGCCAGAAAGATCAGCCTGCCTATCAGAGCTGAAAATGATGATTATTATGAGATTGCCGAACAGTTCTATGATGTCAGCAGGCTCTTTATAATAGAGAGTGATAAGGAGATTCAGGACGGTTCGGAGGTATATGTCATTAAAAAATAATAAAAATCCTCCCAATGCAGATTTGCATAAAGTCATTTCTGCTTCGGGAGGATTGCTTATATCAACGACATTTCTCTGTATTTGCCCTTTGCAAAGCGCCATACAAAGCAAATGGAACGGCATAGCCAGTCTATGGTCATGGCTATCCATACACCCAACACCCCCATACCAAAGCTAATAGCCAAAATGTAGCTGAAGCCTATTCTCCATATCCACATGGAGGCCATCGACACATACATGGTAAACCTGACGTCATTGGCCGCCCTGAGGGCATTGGGCAGGGTAAATGACAAAGGCCAAATCAGGGTTGACAGGACACAATGATATATCATTAATGAGCTCGCTATCTGTGAGGTTTCATCCGACAGATTGTATATCCTGAGTATTAGCGGTACAGCCAAAATCAAGCCTGCATTTATCACTGCCATGATAATATGGGTTAGCCTCATCAGCTTGAAGGTATATCTTTTTACCCCGTCAAAATCCCTGGCGCCTACACAACGGCCGACGACAGTAATAAGGGCAAGGCCGATTGCTGATCCCGGCAACACGCCAAAACCGCCTATAGTGCTGGCTATTGCATTTGCTGTTATAGCAGACGTACCCAGTCCGGCTATCATTCCCTGCACAAGTATCTTGCCAACCTGAAATACGCTGTTTTCCAGCCCGTTTGGCACGCCTATTTTTAAAATCCTTTTTATCAGCCTCATATCAGGTAGGTACTGGGCATAGCCTTCGATATGAATAGGGTGCTTCTTGTTATGAAGCAGTATATACATGGTCACAGCAGCAAAAATTCTTGAAATCAGGGTTGCTATTGCGGCTCCGGCCACACCCCATCCGGCTCCGTATATCAAAATAGCATTAAAGGTAATATTAATTGCATTCATTATTATGGAAATAACCATTGATAGCTTTGAATTACCCATGGAACGGAAAAGGGCCGCACAGGCATTATATATCGCCATAAAGGGAAAGGATATGGCTGTATAAAAGAGGTAGGTTTTTGAGTTGGTCATTACATCCGCTTCCACCCTGCCAAAAAGCAGAAGAAGCAAATCCTTGCCAAAAAGCAGGGAAACAGCCATCAAAACAAGTGACAATGCCAGTATGGATACTAACAGCTGCTGGCCTGATTTACAGGCCTCCTTTTCATTTTTTTGACCCAAAAGCTGTGAAGTAACCACAGCTCCACCAGTCGCCAGGGCTCCGAACAAGCCAAAAAGCAAAACATTTACCGTATCCACCAGGGATACGCCGGAGACCGCCGCTTCTCCCACACCGGATACCATCAGGCTGTCGGCAAAGCCTACAGTAACAGCCAGTACCTGTTCTATAAGTAAGGGTATTATTAATCTGACAAGCTCTTTCCTGCTAAACATCTTCTTCTCCTCATTTATGTATGCATTAATGACTTAATTATGCATTATTGATAGTCAGTATAGTAGTTATGTTTATTCGTATATTAATTAATTAGTTATCTGTTCATTTTATATTATCAGTTCATTTTATCTTATTACACTCTGGATAATGTGTTAGTAGTTTTTTACAAATGCAAATAAAACCGGGGAGAACCTTATGGCTTCCCCGATAATAATAAAGACCTTTATCCACAATACTTGCATCCATACTAAACAGTAGCATAGATGTTATAGAATATCAAGAGCAAAAAATCAACATTGGTAGCTTATTCTGGCAAGAAAGCTTAATATTATTTCGCAAAATAGCCTGCAGCCATGCTATTTCGATCCTGATTGCAGAACGAAAGCCGGCATGAAAATTTTCGTATGCCACTTCTGATACAATATAAATGCTTTTACAGCACAATAACCTCATGCCTTCTGCCATCGTCAACCAGCTTAAGCCGCTTGCCCGCCTGCCTGTTTCCATCCACCAGCAGCGCCTCGGTAGCGAGCCTGCCCTTGCTTCTGTTTTCCACCCTTATCTCATATTCCGAACCTCCATATTTATACCATACCGTATAATCACCAAAGCTGGCTGGAGTAGCCGGCTCGATAACAAGAGAATCCGCCTCCTTCCTTATGCCCAAAAACCAGAAAAGCAAGCCCTGATACATCCAGCCTGCGGAGCCCGTATACCAGCTCCAGCCACCACGCCCGGCATATGGCGGGCAAAGGGAAATATCCGCCACCATTACATACGGCTCCTTTTCATACCTGAGCGCATCCCTGCTGTTTGAGCTTATATGGATGGGATTAAGCAGGGTAAAAAGCTTATGGGCCATGTCATATTCCCCCATCATGGCGGTCGCTATAGCCAACCATATAGCGGCATGGGTATATTGACCGCCGTTTTCCCTGATTCCCGGCAGATAGTTCTTAATATAGCCGGGATTTTTCTCAGTCTTGTTAAATGGAGGAGTAAGCAGCAAAGACATATAGTCCTCCTCCCTAACCAGATAACTCCAGGCCGAGCGCATTGCCTGGATACATTTTTGTCTGTCTCCGGCGCCGGATATTACACTCCAGGACTGGCTTATGGAATCTATCATGCACTCATCATTGTCCTTGGAGCCCAGCTTTGTGCCGTCATCATAAAATGCCCGCAAATACCAGCTGCCGTCCCAGCAGTTTTCATTAAGGTTTCTTTTCAGCATCTCCCTTTTTTCCTCAAGATATTCCACATATTCGGTATCCTTCTTATGCAGGCACAAGGGAATAAAATCCGTCAGCACCTTATAAAAGAACCAGCCCAGCCATACGCTTTCACCCTTTCCTCCTATGCCAACCTCGTTCATTCCGTCATTCCAGTCTCCACCTCCCATCAGCGGAATACCATGCTGCCCAAAATGGGTTCGGTCTATTGTCTTCTTGCAATGCTCATACACACTTCCGGTCTTTGGCGAGATCTCAGGAGTGAACATAATTTCATGCTTGTTTTCATCCAGCAGGGGGCCCTTTAGATAGTTTACCTCCTCCTCCAGTATTGAATAATCCCCTGTTGCCCTGATATAGACCGCTACCGCATAGGGCAGCCACAGCAGGTCATCACTTATTTTAGTGCGGACTCCTACCCCATGCGGAGGATGCCACCAATGCTGGACATCCCCCTCCTCAAACTGCCTGCTGCAGGCTAATATGATCTGCTTTCGCAAGACATCAGGATCGGCCAACTGTAAAGCCAGTGAATCCTGTAGCTGATCACGAAATCCAATGGCACCTCCGCACTGATAAAAGGCGGTCTTGGCATTCAGTCGGCAGGAAATTGTCTGATACAGCAGCCATCTGTTAATGAGTATGTCAATGGCCCTGTCGGCGGTCTTTACCCGAACTGTTCCCAGGATTTTATCCCAGTATTGCCTTACCCTTTCAAGCTCATTTTCAGCATTTGACAGCTCCCTGTATTTGCTTCGAAGCTGCTTTATTTCATCAGGATCATTGCTTTGACCCAGGGCAAAAATGATAGCTGAGCTTTCGCCAGGCTTAATTTCAAGTGATACCTGTATAGCCCCGCAGGAGTCGTAGCAAACCCCGCAATTTTTAGACAGGGTCAAATCGGCTCCCCTGGGGCTTTGTATGGATCCCTTCGGTCCTAAAAACTCCTGCCTGTCGCCTGTATAGCCCAGAGTGGATACACTGGAAAAGATATACGAAATGCAGTCGCCAAAGTTAAAGGTGTATAGATTTTTTGCATAGAAATAATCCTGCTCCTTGTCATATCCTGTGCATATATAGGGACCGGTATGCTCCCTGTTGGTTCCCAGCACCCACTCCAGATAATAGCTCAGTCTCAGATACCTGACCCTGTCCGTTTTATTTGTCAGCTTAAGCAGCCATAGCTTAATTGGCTCATCAAGTGGAGTAAAAACGACAAGCTCCTGTTCAAGCTCCTCCTCCTCATGCAGGAATTTGCTGTATCCTATTCCGTGTCTGACCCTGTAAAGGCCCCGATCGCTTCTGCCAAGCGACATGGGAGTCATTATGGTACCGCTGGTTTCATCGAGAATATAAATAGCCTCTGATGCCCTGTCATAAACGGGGTCATTGCACCAGGGGGTTATCTTATTTTCCCGGCTGTTGATAGCCCAGGTAAAGCCTCCTCCTGATTCCGATATCTGAAAGCCGAATTTTTTATTAGCAACAACATTAATCCAGGGGACAGGCGGCCTCTTCTGTCCCGTCAGAACTATTTCATACTCGCTTCCGTCATTAATAAAACCTCCAAATCCGTTAAAAAACTCATATTCGTCCGAATTCTGCATCTGCTGTTTGCCAGCCCCTGTAACCATATCATTCACCTCCTAGTCATCGGAATCGGATAATTCCTCGCTGAAGCTTCTGAAGTAAATGCCGCTTCTTTCCGTAAATACAATTCTTGCCACAGTATACAGCAGATTTATTTCATCCTCGCTCATATCATAGGTATGCAGAACATAAATGCCTGGTTTGCTGCCCGCGTAATATATCCTTAACGAGCTGGTCATGTCATTTATCAGCTCATCCAGCTCCTGCAAATAGCCTTGCTTCGTCTCTATCATTATTACCAGATCCACATCCAGGCGGTTAATTCTGTAGTATTCATAGGCCTTCAGCACATCCTTTATTATCCCGGCATTCTGGACGGACTTGACGGTCAAAAGCATAATCGGATTGTCGCCTGATATTCCGAATCTCCACAAAGCGCTCTGGTTTTTATTGTTCCGTATTATATTCTGCTGTGGTCCCCTGTAGGCTGCATTCGGATAAAATATCGGACTAATCAGATCCTGGAAGGCCGTCAGCTGGTTTCTGCCTATTTCAAGATACTTGAGCTCTATTTCACTCTGCAGCTTGAATTTTTCAAATACATCATCAATCCTGTAATCATTGTCCAGCTCCTCTGAAATCTTGACTGCCTCCTCTACACTTTCGCATACCCCTGTTATAAAGCTGACGGATGCGCTTTGACCGGCAGGTATGCTTATAACCACACGAAGGCTCATAATGGGATCGTTGCAGAAGCCTGCCTGGTTGGAGAAGGGAAGGCTGCCGACTACGGCCGCCGGATTTTCCGGGCTGTTATTTCTGCCTATGAATCTCATTCTGTCATTTTCATATTCAACCTTTTTATTCGGCCTTCTGTCGGTTTTTACTGTATGCATCAGGTAGAGGCTTTCCTCTGTTTTGCTGGAACGCCTCTTTGAGAGGAATATCTTATACTCAGCTAAAAATTCACTTTCGATAAATAGTTTGTTGAAGGCCGGATGGCTCAGCTCCGCCAGATGGCTGTCCGCTACCACCTCAAGGTAACTGGTAATCTCCAGCCTCTTTGCTTCCTTTGAGTGGTTTGTCAGCTTAAGCTTCCTGATTTCAATATTATGGCCGGGTGACAGGCTCACCTGGGTATGGGTGGATATATCCCCGTCTCTTCTTTTAAACTCTGCCTTATATGGGGAGAATATGGCCTGGTATTCGTCAGGCTCCGTCCTGGTTGGATGATAGGTGCTGCTCCATAGCTTGCCTGAGCCCAAATCCTTTATATAGATATACTGGCCGGTATTGGCATGGACATCGGCCCTGAAGCGATGCACCATCATATTCATATATTTGCTGAAGCCATCTCCGTTCGAGGTTATCATAAGGGAGTATTTGTTGTTGGACAGATAGCAGACAACCGGGACGTCTGGAGCCGGGCTGCCGACATATCTGTTGCTGTAAAGATTCTCCCTGAAATAGCTTTTGTCTACATTTATCGTATATCCCCTCTTGGCCAGCGAAATCAGATAGGATTGTCTTTTTTCCTCAAGAAGGACCTCGGCCGACTTGACCATGGGTTCCGCATGAAATCTTTTTCTCATGATGCCATCATTCAGGATATTATTGACGGCAACCAGATTCATTCCCTGATGGTGGGCCATAAAGGATGTTACAATTTTATAAGGCTTCATATTAATAGCGTCAGGGCCGTTAAAGTCCACCGCCTCATAAAATCCGTACCTGCCATATACCCCCAGTTTTTTTAGCAGCCTCAGGTTCTTTATGCCGGCACTGCCCGAATACTCAAGCGCCAGCATTGTTGAATAGGGTGATACGACAAGGGAATTCTTTCGCACCGGCTGCAGCCTCAGCTTGGGGACACCAAAGGCCATGTACTGATAATTAGCATTCAAATCAAAGCGGTAGTACTGGGATTCAGATATTCCCCAGGGAATTTCCATGCTTTTTGCATAATGCATCTGCTGCAATACCGCAGCCCTGGCGCTTTCGGCAAAAACCGAGCCGGAAAATTCCTTCAGTACCAGATTTGGCATCAGGTATTCAAACATGGTACCGCTCCAGGAGACAAAGCAGGGTATTCCCTTAATTAAGGTAAGTGGCCTGCCCAGGCGGAACCAGTGCTTTAGGGGTACATCTCCCCTGGCGATAGCCAGAAAGCTGGTCAGAGCTGATTCCGAGGCCATCAAATCATAGCAGCCGCTGTCAAGGGTGTTTGAGGATACATGATAGCCTATATGAAACAGCAGCCTTTGCCTGTTAAAGAGGAAGCCAAAGTCCATGCCGCTTATAATACCGTCGATTTTTTTGCACAGCTCATTGATTTTTTCTGCAGCCGCCTTTGCTTTTTTGCTGTCCTGCCGAACCAGCTCCATAAGGCTTGGACAGGACGAAACCCTATAATCCTTAAGATTATATCCTGATATTTCATCAATCAGCGTTTCCAGATTTTCAGCCAGCTGAGCAAACCAGACGGGATTTTCCTTAGGTTTTGGCTCTCTTCCGGCTATATCATCCCAGATATAGCTGATATTCTCCAATAGGTCATTAAAGCTTTCGTAGCGGTCCTTTATTTTAAATTCCGGATTGCATAGCCTTGCGGTTTTCTTAAGCTCCCGCAGTAAATCCTCCGTTATAAGCGGGGTGGTCAGCTGCTGAAGGAGACCGTTTTTTAAGGCAATCATATGACCGAGGAAATTACCGCTGTCAACCGTGGAAATATAGTCCGGGTTGAGTACCTGAAGTGTTTTTATCTGATACCAGTTATACAAATGCCCCTTCCACTTGGGAAGCTGCATTACCGTATCCAGCAGCCCTTCAATCCTGTTTATTGTCGAGCTCAGGCTCTCAAAGCCCAGATCCCTGGCGGACAATATGGCAAGGAACTGGAGGCCTATATTGGTTGGTGAGGTTTTGTCGGTAATTTTTACACTGCTTGTTATCTGATAATTGTCCGGACACAGCCAGTTATTTTCTCGGCTGGACAGCTGCTTGAAAAACTGCCAGGTATGCCTGCAGGCATCCAATAAAAACTCCCTGTCATCGGCGCTGAGAGCGGCACCCTTTTGCTCCTTGGGCCTGCTTATTAAGTAGGCAATATAAAAGGCCATAATCCATATCAATACAAGTATGCTGTAAATTAAATATCCGGCTACATTCAGCCTTGCCCAAAAAAGCAGGGGCAAAATAACTGCCACAGGCAGCAGGGAGCTCCACATAGACAAAAAATATCCCTTTTTTGTATTTAGTATGGATGCATCCACCGCTTCAGCCGTGTTCCAGTTTAGTAAGTTCTTTTTACTTATGGTAATACGGTAAAGGGTCCTGATAATTGCATCGGCAGCCGAATACGCCCGGTAGGGAGTCAACACCAGCTCAAGAAAGCTTCGCTCAAGCGCATAGTATATATCCTTAAGCAGCTGCCTATGCAGCAGGGCGAGCTTTGGGCGGCTTATTTTCTGGGCCATTATTGTGACCAGCAGAATTATCAGGTTAAGAAAATCATTGAACAACACCAGGGGCAGCCAGAGATAAAAGACATCCGGAAGCAAGGCAAGATTTAGAAGGATAAACAGGGTCTTGCTGCCAGGAACAAGGCTCCGCCTCAGATTGTCAAATATCTTCCATTTCGACAAGGCACATAAGCTTCTGCCGGTCCTGTCCTTCAAAAAGAGCCAGGGCAGAAGCTGCCAGTCGCCTCTTATCCATCTGTGCTCTCTCTTGATATACGAAAGCACACTGCTGGGAAAGCTGTCCATTATTTTGGCCGCACTGGAAAATGCGCATCTGGTATAGCAGCTTTCCAGCAGGTCATGGCTTAATACCGTGTTTTCCTTAATTACTCCGTCCAGCAAATAATGGAAGACCTCCACATTATATATTCCCTTGCCTGTGTATATGGCCTGGCCGAAAATATCCTGATATATATCGGATATCACAGTTGAATAGCTGTCAAGTCCGGATTGTCCCCCAAATATAAAGGTAAAACGGCTGCAGCTTGCCGGAGGGATATGGTTTCTTACCGCAGGCTGGATAATAACGTAGCCCTCCCTGACCTTCTTTGCTTCCCTGTCGATAACCGCCCTGTTCAATGGATGATCTATCAGGCCCACCAGCTTGGCGGCATTGTCCCTGATCAGATCTGAATCTGCATCAAGGGTAATTACATATTTGAAGCTTTGCAGCAGCTGTCTGTCGCACAGAATATGCGAAAAGCTGGTACCGGCCTCGTCCTGTCCTACCAAAAGCCTGTTAAGCTCCTCCAGCTTTCCTCTTTTTCTTTCCCAGCACATGTAGCATTTTTCCGAGGGATTCCACTTGCGGTAGCGGATAAAAAGGCTAAAACGCGCATGCTTTGCCGGATAAAGCTCATTCAGTTCATTAAGACGGTTTATTAGCGCCTCTTCTATTACAGCATCAATTTCCATCTTCTCGGCCGGAGCGTCCATGTAGTCAGCCAAAAGAGCAAAATAGAGATTTTCCTGCCGGTTGGCAAGATAAAGCTTATGGAGCCTTTCCATATACTCGAGAGCCTGCTCCCTTGAGGAGACAATAACAGGCATGACAACAAAGGTTTTTGCACTTTCCGGAATCCCGTCAAGATAGTCCAGGGCAGGTATTTTCTTAGTCTGAACAGCTCTGGTAAAAATATTGTTGGCTATCTCCTGGGCTATCCCCATCAGCAAAGGCAGCGCCGCAACTATCATGATAGCAGCAGTTGCATGCATACGGTTTGTGTCTGCTATCTTTCCCTCCTGCCTGTAGTAGCTGCCGGTTATAATCAGTGCAAGCAGAGAAATGGATGCAGCCAGCACAAGAATGTATGTGGTAAAATACAGCAAGCCCTTGATATTGAATTTTTTTCGGCTTATATCAGGCATAGCTTTATTCAAAACCTTTGCCTTCAACAGCTTGTATCCCTTGCCCATCAGATAGCTGCCTACATGATGAGGGCAATTTAATTCAGCCCTACCCTCCACAGCAAGCCTCAGGCATTCATTTGCAATATCAACCTCACTCAGCTTATACCTAAGAGCGAGCTTTACTATTTTGCCGCGATATAAGCCCTTGCTTTCAGAGTCCATCCTGGGATATACACCGTCCGGGTCCTTTGACAGGATGTGCTCCAGGCTGGAGAATTCTGCAAAAAAGCCTTCCTCATCTATCTCATTGATTTCTCTGAGACTGATAACCAGAGCCCGGATGATGGCCTCCAGATGGGACTGGGTTTTGCCTTCCTCCTGGAATACATGTGTCGGATTAAGCTTCCTGCCATCACCATTGCAATGGTATTCGACATAGCGCAAAATATCGGCATCATTGAAGGACATGTTTTTTAACAGATATATTACATGAGAGTGGAAGGAATAGTTATCCTTGCAGTCAGGCTCGGTTTCACATAGCAAGGATGCGATATCCGTTATTTCCTTCCCCTGGCGCAGCTTTTCCTTCACCAGTCTGTCAGCCTTAGCCTTGATTTTGATTATCTTTAGAATATCGTCAGCAACCTCTATGATATTTTCCAGCAGGCAAAATCCGATAACCTCAGGAAGAACCCAGATCTCCTTGTCTGTCAGGGGGATTTCCTCCTGATAGGCTTTAAGCATAAGGGAAATGTTTTCGTAGTTTAGATGGCCTCCGGAAAGGGCGACCATTTTCTTGGCCAGTATATAAACCCTCGGGTAACCGCGATACTGCCTGGCCTTCAGAATCGGAAGTACCTCATAGCTGGTACCTGAGCTTCTTACCTTCTTTATCTGACGATACATCATCTGATAATTGTCAAACAGCCATCTTGCCGCCGGTATCAGGGCAATAATATCAGACGGAACAGCGGTAATGCTGTTTCTGATTTTGTTCAGCCTTTTATATGCAATCTGATTATAGTCATCGAGGACAAAATTATATCTCATCAGCCTGACATCCTTGTGTTCCGCTGCCAGCTCAAGCATTTGCCTTCTTATGTCCCTGGGCTTATACATGCTGATTTTGTCTTCAGCCTCCAGCTGAAAATGTATCCGCTTCCTCAAATGCTTATAACGGAAGTACAAAAACAGAAGAATACACCAGAAAATAGCTGTCAGGACAAGTATTGCTATCAATCCGTCAGGCATATTGAGAAAAAATCCATGTCCAAGCAATATGTTAAGCACTTTCGTGGCTCCTCCTTACCAAAGATAATTCTTCAAGCATATGCCAAGCAAGGCTAAAGCATTATCTTATATATAGTTTGTCTTTTTTTACATAAAAAAAACGGCACAATATTATATTGTGCCATTTTTGCTATTTCTTATTATTTTTTTAATTTATTAGAGTTGTTTATCGCAGTCACCGCCTATCAGGCTTTCACCGACTCCGGTAACATTGATGTTTTTTGTGGTTTTTGCCTCCAGGCTGTCAGCCATAATGATATTTTTCATATCTATTCCGACTGAGCTCTGAACAGCATCAAAAACCTTGGCAAGCACTGTCGGTACATTATCGGCAACATCGCTGACTCCGCCACCGTATATCTTGATGTCTGAAATCTTGCTGAGAGGCTCTGCTATAGCCTTTGCCAGTTCAGGCAGCTTCTCTATTACCTTGTCCGCCATAGCAGCGCTGGTGTACTTCTTGTATGCCTCGGCTCTCTTTTCCATAGCTTCCGCTTCCGCTATACCCTTGGCCTTGATTGCCTCAGCCTCTGCCAAGCCTACAGCAGCTATAGCCTTAGCCTTTGCTTCACCGTTCAGGTATTCAGCATCCGCCTGCGCCTTTGCCTTAAGTCTTATAGCCTCAGCCTCAGCATTGGCTTCAGCCTTTCTGGCCTCCGCTCTTGCCTCAGCTTCCGCAATCTGGGCGTACTTGACGGCATCAGCTGCTGCCTTCTTCTGCTCTTTTTCAGCATTGGCAGGCTCTACCACCTTAGTTTTGAGCTCTTCCCTTGTCTTTTCTGCACGGCGCTGCTCAAGCTCAATTTGCTTAAGCTCCTTTGCTATTTCAACCTGAAGCTGTGCTTCCTGCAGCTCCTTAAGCTTAAGCTGCTTGAGGATATCAGCTTCCATTTGCGCTGCGATTACATCCTTGTATGTAATACTTTTTTGGATTTCATAAGCAGCATCAGCCTTGGCTCTGGCAGATTCCTGCTCAATTCTGTATTCGGCCTCCCTTACCTCCTTGGCCTTGAGGGCTTCACTTACCTCGGTTTCAGCCTCAAGTCTGGCCTTTTCACCCTCTTTCTTAGCCTCGGACTTCTTAATGGATTCCTCCTTAAGAGCCATTGCCTGAGCTATCTCAGCTTCCTTTTTCTTTTCAGCAATCTGCTTGGCACCCAGAGCCTTTATGTAACCATTTACGTCAGTAACATTCGTAATTGAGAAGTCCTTCAGCTCAAGGCCCATCTCTCCGATTTTGGTTCCTACAACCTCCTGCACCTTGGCGGAGAAGGCTTCACGGTCGCTGTAAATCTGCTCAACCGTCATGCTGGCAACAATCTCACGAAGCTTACCTTCGAGAATTTGCGTTACCTGCTCGGCTATGGATTTTTGCTTCAGCATCTCGTTGGCGCCGATGAACTGCTCTATTGCAGCATAAATACTTTCGTCGGTATTCCTGACCTTTATAACTGCTGTACCTACAACATCTATTGGTACACCCTGCGAAGACATCGTCTGGGATGTGTTGATATTCAGCTGGATGTTACCTAAAGATATTGTATCAGTTCTTTCCAGAACAGGTATTACAAAGCCACCGCCACCGGTAATAACCCTTTTTCGAAGACCTGTGACCACCATTGCCTTGTCCTGAGGAACCTTTCTCCACATGCGAAACAGTCCCATTAGTATCAGCAGCAATGCGGCTACAGCAACGATGGTTATAATTACCGGTCCATAGTTGATCTCAGGCATTAATGCCAAAACCATTTTAATCCCTCCTTGAATTTATGCTTATGTTATTGAAAATTAATTCCATATTTTTCGGTACAGAAATCAAAGTACCTGATTTACTCATATTTATTCTTGGGCTCTACAATAACTATTCCATTCTTTATTTCCTTAACCCTGACCGTCCTGCCTGCTGCCAGTCTCAGGCTCTCATCAGCGCATTTTGCCGGATATGTCACACGAATATTTGACAGTGAAACAAAGCTTACACTTCCTGTCTGTCCCGGTAAAATGGTATCAACAACCTTTCCGTCATAAAGCATCAGTTCATTTTCATTAATTGTACCGTTTCTGGTCTGAATCCTCCTTAGGGTCTTAAGGATTGACTGTACTGTAATCGATGCCAGATATCCTGATACTGCCGCTATTATTAATGTAATCAGTGCTCCCTTGCCTTTCATGGTCATAATTGAACCGATTGCTCCAAATACAATAGCCAGAGTGGATATTGACATAAGAGAGCTTGGGAACAGAGCTATTGATAAGGCTGAATTTGCTGCGCCGACTACATTCGCTCCTGAATCTATATCAGTATCAATGTCCGAATCTGCTTCCAGCTCAGAAACTGTATCCAGCTCCGCATCCAGATCCGGGCCGGTGTTAACATCTACATCGACAGCATCAACATCTGCATCTACATCAACATCCGCATCCAGAAAATTATTAATTAAGCCAAACAGAAAGCTGGTTATGGGGAGTACTGCTCCTCCTGCCAGAAAGCATATGTATAAGGTCAGCAAAGCTCATCCCTCCTCTGCTATTTCAACAGCTATTGCCTGCAGGTGCTTTCACCCGCCGGTCAGGTTAACCTTTCAAAAAAAACCAATTTTAGTATAACGTGAATAAAATATTTTTTCTAAAATATTTTTTCAATAAATCCTCCAAATTCATAGCAAATGTTAATCTGTTTTTAATTTTGGGTCAAATCAGTTGCAAAAAATAACTCCGATCCACTGCTAAAGCAGGACGGAGTAATTTGCATCTCTTTTATCTGCTGCATATTATAAAATTTTAGATAGGAATTAAATCAAGAACATGATACGAATTACAGTGTGAAGCTGACAAAACCGCCACCGGCTTTTGTTGTGTTAAGCCAGCAGAGCAAATCAATCTTTATTTCATCCCCACCATCAATGATTTCCAGATATGCCATATTCTCTTCAAGACTATATTCCATTGAAGTTACCGTTACCCAATGATAGGATTCAAGCTTGTCAACCTTGCCGTTATCAAGGTTTAAAAAAGCAACAGGTATATCATTCTCAAGCGGCTTCTGCAAAAAGGCCACCACAGTACCCAAATCCGGCCTTAACTGCTTTTCCCCCGGTATACCAAGATAATCCAGGCGAATATCAAGCTTATGCTTTTGCAAATATTTGTCGATACCTTCTCCAAGCATAGCTGTCGAAGGTATGCCTCTGGGGCCGGGTGTAACAAAGCCCCACATCTCATTCATAAGCTCAAGGCATTTTTCCTTTGTCAGCTCCGAATTCTGATTATTCTCAAAATGCCTGCTTCGGATGTAATATATTATATTTGTCACCGTAGCCGGTCCGCAACCGCATCTGCGCTGCTTTTCCCTGTGATACCAGTCCTGGTTGCTGCCATATATATCAGTCTTTTCATTACTGTCAATAATTTTAAGTATATGCTTGGATTTTATTGAAACAGTCTCCATCTCTCATATCCCTGTGTACTTTGTTCTGGTAATGCATACATTGATAAAATTATAACATAAAATAATATAATGGAAAAGACTTTAATTAAAATTTATTTAACTCATTCCGCACTGCCAGTTTTTTATTCAGACCTCTTCTTCCCTTCGCAACAGCCACCATCTGGTAAACCACAAAGCGGTAGATACCAGGCGCATGATATATACAATCAGATATACAGTCTTATAGGCCTTCAAATCTGCACCCAAGAATCTGTAAATAGCGACACCAACCATAGGCATAAAGGCATTGGACAGCATGGTAAGCATTGTATACAGGGATATATTTAGGGTCTTGTTTTTCTCAGGCAGCACCTGAAGCAGCATAAGAGGTATGTTCAGATATACAGTCGCAAAAGCAAAATTAGCCAGAGCATTCAAGCCTACAAACACGGGTCTTGCAACTGAACCCGGCAGCCCCAGTGTAAAAATCATTACCAGAGGAAAAAAGGTCAGACCCAGCCCTCCAAAGATAATGGAGAATCTTACTCCCTTTTTCAGATTAAGCCTGCTCCAAAAGCGAATAGTAATAAACTGTACAACGGCTCCTCCTATGCTAGCATAGCTCAGCCAGGCTTCATTCATGCCCAGATAGTTGACTTCCCCAAGAAAGTAAAGTGTCCAGTCTATCTGCCAGCTCATGTAAAAGAACAGGGTAACAAAGGCAAAGCCTAGGAACCGCTTGTTTTTGGCAAGGTCCGTTAATGCTGCCTTTATCTCCTTAAGTTTGATTTTGCCGACGGAGTTATTCTGTCCGCCATTTATTCTCTTAAGCACAAAAATCTGCAATATCAGCAGCATACCGGCCAGCCATACAAAAATCTGATGCCTTAGAAGCTTGTCCTTCGTAGTGTCGGCTGCAGCCAGTATAGCCCCACAGCTAAGAGGAATAACAACACCTATTAAAAAATTTATGCCATTTCGCACGGTAAGGATGTTGTTTCTTGCTTCATCTCTTACTACTACATCTGAAAAATAAGCCTGCCAGGCCACATTATACACGGTCATTGGTGCAGATGAAACAGACAGCAAAAGCAGGAATGCTGCCAGTCTGATGGAACCCAGCATCGGTGTAAATCCCATTAAAAAATACGCTCCTGATATCAGGGCCAATGCCATAATTATCATATTTCTTTTGTTGGGCATGCGATCTGTCAGAATTCCTCCCGGAATCAAAACCAGCATTCCTACCAGCTGTGGCAGGGTGATCACCAGGCTTAGCTCAAAATCATTTGCACCCAGTCTTGTTGCAAACAAATTATTGTAATTGCCGACAAGATTATTAACCAATGTAATCAGCAAGCCTTCTACAGCAAACATTACAAGGATTCTGTTATCGGTCGCTCCCATATAACGCCTTATCCTTGTTTTCATCCTCTGAAAATATTTTATAGTCGAACTCATCATACAAATTCTGTACCACCCAAATATATTTTCCTTTAATTTACTATCATCCGGACCATAATAGCTTCCCAAATCCCGGAATAGCTCCCCAAATCCAATAAGCTTTATAGTATCACAGATCACGCTTTTTACAATACTCTGAAAGCTGTCTGCCGTCAAATATTAATTCCATTTATGCGAAAAGAAGGAAGGGGATTTTCGTATAAAAAATCCCTCACATTACTGCAAGGGATACATTCCATTCACCTTGTCTGGGTATCTTTTCAAGTTCCGATTTAGCGCTTATATACTCAGTAATATTATTAAGACTGTATTTTAATCCTTGCAAAATCTCTGCCATTCACGCAGCATCAATGGTACAGATCCTGTCACATTGCAGTTAATTGCTTATCATATATTCCATCCTATTACAAGTTAAAAAGCGACATTTAATTACACACCAGCTTACTCTCTATAAAATCCACCAGGGCTTTGTTGAATCTGTCCTTTTCTTCATAAAAGGATGCATGGCCTGAGAATTCAAAAAGAAGAAGCGTGGAGCTTTGGATCATTTTATGCTGTATTTCGCTCAACCTCATAGGAACAATTTTATCATGCATACCTTGAATGATCAGGGTTGGTACACAGATGGCTTTCAAATCATCAAAAAGTACCTCCCTAATCCATGTTTGTGCTATTTTGGCAGTAGCCCAGCCGGCCGCCTGCAGTCCCAGCTGGAAGAACCAATCGGAGAAGGCCTGTGTGATATGCTGGAAGAAAAATCTGTTGCCAAAGTCACGCAGCATTTGAGGGCGGTCATTATAGGTATCCTCTATTGTTTGCATTATACCATCCCTGTCAACTCCGTAGGGAAAATTAGGCCGTTTAATCAGGCTTGGCGCAGCCGCAGCAACCAAAACCAGCTTCGATACCCCATATCCCCGATGCCGTCCCATGTACCTTACGGCAATTGATCCGCCTGTGGAATGCCCAAGCAGGGTGAAATCCTTCAAATCCAGCGCCTCAACCACACATCTGACATCATCCGCCAGGGTATTATAATCATATCTATCAAAGGGTTTGTCGGAATCTCCAAAGCCTCTGGTATCTATACCAATGCATCTGTATCCTAACTCCGGCAGCTTATCGAACTGATACTCAAAAAGCTTGTGGCTTCCCGGCCAGCCATGCAGAAAAAGGATTGTCTTCTTGCCATGCGGATTCAAATCCTCTACATAAATATTAACATTGTCCTTTACAGTAATATAATAGCCCATTTACTCACCATACTTTTTACTGGTCACAACTATTATATTCAATAGTATGGCAATTGTTCTGAATTGCATTTACTCTGTTATGTAAGTAATAATCTGCCCTGACAGAAGAACATCAGGCATATATGCAAATACCGAAAGTGTTTTTGCAAATACCGCAGGATCTTTGTTGTTATGTCTGCATAAAAAAAAAGCTGCCGTCATCTGATAGAACAGCAGCCTGACATTTAAATTTTAAACAATCACAATACTAACTAAAACTTAATTACCCTCGGAGGCTCTGTAAATGAACTGATTGTTGCCGTAGCACCCTTCAGGTACAGAACCTGTGTATTTCCATCATCAGCCTTGTACATGCCCTGAAGCGTTACCACATTTTTATTGCTGGAGGTGAAGCTATAGGTTGCTTTTTTTGCTGGATTGTTTACCTCTATGGTATACTTATCGTTCTTTCCGTAACCAAAGTAATCACTGTGGGTAGTTCCCGTACCAATAGTCATTTCTGAAACTATTGACGGTTTTTCAGCCGCCTTGACTACTTTTGTTGTCACACCGGCCGGTAAAATCTATGATGCTACAATTGCCAAGAAAAGTATAGCCTTAATAAAGCTAAATCTGTGTCGTCTTGTCATAGGTAGTCTCCTTTGTATTGTATTTTGTATATGGTAAATTGTAACACCATTTTGTCTTTGCAACAATTTATTCTTATTTAGTTTAGTTATTGTTTCGTAAGCTTAATTTTACCGTTCCTGTCAAAGCTTATTCCGCAGGGCTTGCAGTAGACTAAGATATCCTTGAAAAACCACAACTTTTTCAGTGTCTTAGCCTTCTTTTCTGCTCTTTTTATCCGCAATAATTTACAAAACCAAAAAAATATTACCAATACATGAAAAATATATTGACATCCAGATTATTCATAGTATAATCTTAATTGTTTCGTTTAGGGATACTAAACTTCGAGTTTATTGTTATTAAGAAATCGAAAGGAAGCTTTATGAATGAAAATCGGGGCTAAAATAAAGGAATTGCGGGTTCAAAAAAGATTAACCCAGGAGGAGCTGGCAGACCGTGCGGAATTATCCAAGGGCTTTATATCACAGCTGGAACGCGATCTGACATCTCCGTCCATTGCTACTTTGGTTGACATTCTTCAGTGTCTTGGTACAAATCTTGAGGAATTTTTCAGCGGAACCAGCGCTGAGCAGGTAGTTTTCAAGAAATCCGATTATTTTGAAAAATATGATACCGAGCTTAAAAACGAAGTAAAATGGATTATTCCAAATGCCCAAAAAAATATAATGGAACCGATATTATTAACCTTGGATGCCGGCGGTTCAACTTATCCGGATAATCCTCATGAAGGCGAGGAATTTGGATACATACTAAATGGTAGTATCCTATTGCATATCGGAAACCGCACTTATAAGGTAAAGAAGGGTGAATCCTTCTATTTTACCGCCAATAAGCAGCACTATATCACTGCATCCGGAAAAACAGGCGCTACTCTGCTTTGGGTATCGACACCTCCCAGCTTTTAATCAGGTTGAGAACAGAATGGTATTTGCTTAACCATGTGCAAATTCATAATATAATATAGGAATTACCGGCCTAATCAGGAGGAAGGTGAGGGAGCTACTTATCTTTCACTAAAATATGCGTAGGAATGGAGTATGAATGATGACTGATAATAAATTAATAAATTTAATCAACATTACAAAATCATACGGTGATCATGTTGTATTGGATAATCTGAATTTATATATACGTGAAAATGAATTTTTGACCCTTCTTGGCCCCTCCGGCTGTGGTAAGACAACTACCCTGAGAATTATCGGCGGCTTCGAGAATCCTGACAGCGGGCAGGTTATATTTGAGGGAAAGGACATTACCAATCTTCCTCCAAATAAAAGGCAATTAAATACCGTATTTCAGAAATATGCCTTATTTTCCCATATGACGATAGCGGAAAATATTGCTTTTGGCTTAAAAATAAAGAAAAAGAGCAAAGCCTATATACAGGATAAGATAAAATACGCATTAAAGCTGGTTAATCTGGAGGGCTATGAAAATCGTATGCCGGATTCCTTAAGTGGCGGTCAGCAGCAACGAATCGCCATTGCCAGAGCTATTGTAAATGAGCCAAAGGTGCTTCTTCTGGATGAACCTCTTGGTGCTTTGGATTTAAAGCTTCGTCAGGATATGCAATACGAACTGATTCGGCTGAAAAATGAATTAGGTATAACCTTTATCTACGTTACCCATGATCAGGAAGAAGCCCTGACTATGTCGGATACTATTGTGGTTATGAACCAGGGCTATATTCAACAGGTAGGAACACCTGAGCAAATCTATAACGAACCTAAGAATGCCTTTGTTGCCGACTTTATAGGCGACAGTAACATCATATCCGCCACCTTTGTGGAGGATAAGCTGGTAAATATCCTGGGAGCCAATTTCCCTTGTGTTGATGTCGGCTTTGGCAGAAACAAGCCTGTGGATGTTGTAATACGACCTGAGGATATCGACCTGGTGAAACCGGAAGATGGAATAATCACAGGAAGAGTAACCTCTCTCATATTCAAGGGTGTTCATTATGAGATGGAGGTTATGGCAAACGGTCATGAATGGTTGGTTCATTCCACCGATCTTTTCCCTGTGGGCAGTCAGGTAGGAATAAAGGTTGATCCCTTTGATATTCATATCATGAATAAACCGGAATCAGAAGACGAAAAGGCTGTACAGCTCGAAGAATAGCCGGCCTCATCCCGCCACTGTTTAATGAAAGTAACCAAGGTTCAGGAGATGTGTCCAATGAAAATAATTAAAAATGTGAACAAATCAGAAACCACCAATGAGGGTGGTCTGCATCTTTCCCAGGCCGCCAGTATCAAATGGCTTTCTTTTCCCTATATAATCTGGATGATTGGTTTTATCATCCTTCCTTTAATTGTGATCCTTTATTATGGCTTAACAGGGAAAGAGGATAATTTTACTCTGGATAATATTGCATTAATAACCGATTATAAAAATTGGAAATCCCTGCTGCTGGCATTAAGATTATCCGTAATAAGTACACTCATCTGCCTGCTACTGGCCTATCCATTGGCGCTGATATTAAGAAAAAGCAAGATGAACAGCAGCAGCTTCATTGTGCTTATTATCATCCTTCCTATGTGGATGAATTTTCTCTTAAGGACAATAGCCTGGCAGAATATTCTGGAGAAAACCGGTATACTAAATAGCATACTAAGGTTTTTTCATCTGCCGGCCCTGGAAATTATAAACACACCTGCAGCAATTATTATCGGTATGGTGTATAATTTCCTGCCTTTTATGGTACTGCCTATATTTAATGTACTGATAAAAATTGATCAGAATGTAATAAACGCTGCCAGGGATTTAGGGGCAAACTCTTTTCAGACCTTTTTAAAGATCATTCTTCCTCTAAGCATACCTGGGGTAATCAGTGGTATTACTATGGTATTTGTACCGTCACTGACCACCTTTGTAATTTCAACCATCCTTGGCGGAAGCAAGGTTCTGTTGATTGGCAATGTCATAGAGCAGCAGTTCAGATTAGGAAACTGGAATGCCGGTTCCGGTCTTTCCCTGGTATTGATGGTCTTTGTACTGTTAAGCATGGCTATTATCTCAAAATATGATAAGGAAAGCGAGGGCAATAGTTTATGGTAAGGAAAATACTTGAGCGATGTTATGTATATCTAATCATATTATTTCTATACGCTCCCATATTGATCCTGATTGCCCTGTCCTTTAACCGGTCTAAATCCAGAGCAAAATGGGGCGGCTTTACGCTTCACTGGTATCGCGAGCTGTTTAAGAACGAAGACATCATGAATGCGTTAACCACTACACTAATTATTGCATTGTTATCCGCCCTCATAGCAACGCTCATCGGAACAGCTGCTTCCCTTGCAATCAACAGCATGAAAAAAACTCCAAGGCTGATTATGATGGGCATTACCAATATACCAATGCTGAATGCGGACATTGTAACCGGTATTTCACTTATGCTGTTATTTGTGGCACTTAATTTTACTCTGGGATTTACCAGTGTTTTACTTTCACATATTACCTTTAATATACCCTATGTAATTTTAAGTGTTATGCCAAAGCTAAAGCAGCTAAATCCCAATACCTTTGAAGCAGCACTGGATCTGGGTGCATCAAAGCTTTACGCATTTTTTAAGGTTATACTGCCGGATATTTTTCCGGGTATCCTGTCCGGCTTCTTTTTGGCCTTTACCATGTCACTGGATGATTTCGTAATCACCCATTTTACAAAGGGACCGGATATCAATACACTTTCTACCAAGATATATACAGAGGTAAGAAAAGGTATAAAGCCTGAAATTTATGCTCTTTCAACCCTGATGTTTGTCACAGTTTTGTTGCTGTTAATTTTCGTGAATCGAAAAAGTGCCGAAAAGAAGGTACCTGCTACCCGTGTATAACAAGTATATACCATAAAAAGTAAGGAGAATTGAAGAAATGAGAAAAGTGGCAATATTCTTATCTGTGATGTTATTTTCCATTGGATTATTCACCGGCTGCAGCAAAAGCGACAGTGGTGAAAAGGTATATGTCTATAACTGGGGCGAATATATCGATCCCGAGGTTCTTGATTTGTTTGAAGAAGAAACCGGTATCAAAGTGGTATACGAAGAGTTTGAAACAAATGAGGATATGTATCCAAAGGTTAAAACCGGAGCTGTGCAATATGATGTTTTATGTCCTTCCGATTATACGATACAAAAAATGATTGATGAGGGTTTACTCGCTGAAATCGACTTTAATAATGTTCCCAATATCATATATATCGATCCTGCCTATTTAAACAGTGCCCAATCCTTTGACCCGGGAAATAAGTACAGTGTGCCTTACTGTTGGGGTACTGTTGGCATTCTGTATAATAAAACAATGGTAGATGAGCCCATAGACAGCTGGGCTGCCATCTTCGATGAAAAATATGCCGGAGAAATCCTAATGATGGACAGTGTCCGTGACGCCTTCGGTATTGCCCTTACCTATCTGGGATATAGCTTAAACTCCACCAATGAGGCAGAGCTGGAGGAAGCAAAGGCTTTACTGCAGAAGCAGTATCCTCTGGTTCAGGCTTATGTAGTGGATCAGGTTCGTGATAAGATGATTGGTGGTGAGGCCGCTATTGGTGTAATCTATTCCGGCGAAGCAATTTATACCCAAAGGGAGAATCCTGATCTTGAATACGTGGTACCCAAGGAAGGCTCCAATGTATGGATTGATGGATGGGTAATTCCGAAAAACTGCCGTAATAAGAAAAACGCAGAAGCCTTCATCAACTTTATGTGCAAGCCCGAAATTGCCTTGAAGAATTTTGAATATATTACTTATTCCACACCTAATATGGCAGCCAGAGAGATGATTGAGGATGAGGATATCAAGAACAGTCCCATCGCTTTCCCTGAACAGAGTGTTCTGGATCGCTGCGAAACCTTTAAATATCTCGGAGAAGAAATTGAGTCCCTCTATATTGAAAAATGGAACGAAGTTAAGGCAGAATAAGATCCGGTTTTATTGAAATGTAACCCCCTAAAATTCCTGATGATTAGGATATTTAGGGGGGTTTTATTATCACAATTAAATTTCGTCTCTCAGTCTACGGCTCAATCATTGATGTAAAAACCTTCAATATATCCTGAGGGTATTTTGAGCCTTCATTTCTTATAATATCTATTGCCTCATCAATTGGTCTTGATTTTTTATATACTCTGCCGGAGGTAATGGCATCAAAAAATACCTCCTAAGAGGCATTTTTATCTTTGAAGTAATTGCTTTTGCTTATTTAATTATATTTATATTTGAGGTTGGATAGCCTGAAGCTTCATCCATATCATCTGCATCTTCCGTATCATTCGCAATTTCCGCTGTGGGTGCATAAAATTTTATCTAAAGGAATCCTTCCATTCAACATTCATCTGCGAGCCGTTTTATTTTATCAAAAAAAGCCTGTTTACCTTCTGTATATTTTTGTCTATCGTTGTAATATATCTCGTAAAGCTCTAGCTTTAATCTTTCATATTCTTTTGCATATTCTGAATGTGAACGTAAAAAATCTCTAAACTTTATCTGGTCATAGAAATGCTCCAGATTTTTTTCTTCATAACAATGTACATGTTGTAGAGAAACCCCTCCTTCCCCTCTTAATACAAAAAGATGCTTTCCGGTCACTACTTCTCCGTAATACTTATATTCATTATCCTTCATTATTTTGAAAAAGGAATCTGTTATAGATTTTAAGACGATCGCAATATCCAGCATGGGTTTAGCCATAATGCCTTTTATCGCGGTACTACCTACATGTTGAATATCAACAACATTTTCACCATGAATTTTTGCAAGGGTCTCTTTCACTTGCTCAAACTCCTCTTCCCATTTTTCATCATGTTCTACCAGAAGGACTTTATGTTTGGGAACCCCTATCATATTGTACCTCCATTTATTTTTCATGTAAAAGCTGTTATTAAGTCTCCCATTCAAAATAATGTATCGGAATTACATGCCCAAAATGAATTCCTAGTTCCCTCTTTTATCATTTTTATTCTTTCACACACAAGACACATTTGTAACTCTCTCCTCAATAAAAAGTTTAGAAAACTAGAAATTAGTTAATTCCATTCTAACATAATCCTTGACAGAATCAACGGAGAATTATAATAAAAATCTCCTCATACATTCCTATGATAAATGTTTAGGAGGTCAATTGCGCAATCAAATATAAATTCTTTCAAAATATCTTCATTAACATAAAAAAATCCTCCATTTACCACTCCCGTTCAGTTGTGATAAATGCAGGATTAGAAGTACCCTTCATTTTTTATTAAACTCTCCAGTATATCATAACTGGTGAACTTTTTTATCATCTTATATTGCAAAAAGCCTTATTTTAAGCCTGTTAGCCTTACGACTTACTCATCCCAGTTATGGTACACTTCCTGTACATCATCATCCTCTTCCAGCAGGTCAAGGATTTTGTTCATGTTCTTTATATCCTGCTCGTCTGTGAGTGTAACCCAGTTTTGTGGAATCATTGTAACTTCAGCCTGTACCATAGGAATTTTGGCCTTTTCAAGAGCTTCCCTTACCTGGGAGAAATCATCGGGAGCGGTGACTATCTCGAAGCTGTCCTCTTCCTCTTTAAAATCCTCGGCGCCGGCATCCAGAGCAAGCATCATAAGGTCGTCGGAATTCATGTCGCACTCTTCCTTATCAATGATTATCTGACCCTTCTCATCAAACATAAAGGAAACACAGCCCGGAGAACCCAATGAGCCGTTGCCCTTGGTGAATGCATTGCGGACATTTCCTGCTGTTCTGTTCTTGTTGTCGGTTAAGGCCTCAACGATGATTGCAGTACCATTCGGGCCGTAGCCTTCGTATACAACCTTTTCATAATTAACTGCACCTATGTCCCCTGCTGCCTTCTTTATGCTTCTTTCTATTGTATCGTTGGGCATATTGTTGGCCTTAGCCTTGGCAATAACGTCCTTAAGGCGGCTGTTGGCATTCGGATCAGGTCCGCCCTCCTTAACCGCCACGGCTATCTCACGGCCAAGCTTGGTAAAAATCTTACCCTTAATTGCATCATTCTTCTCTTTCTTATGCTTAATATTTGCAAATTTAGAATGTCCAGCCATATTTACCTCCATTAAAAGCAAAACGAGCAAACAACCAAGCAAAGCAAATACTTGCCTATCGTATATGAAACCCGGAGGAATTTCATATACGATAAGGATTTCTCCATCGAAGTTTACTCATTAAGATTACTCTAGATTTTACTTTACTCACGATGCGTCTCTATGTATGCCGATAACAAAAGTTAATCGGCATTGATGAGCTTACTCAGCTTTTCCATAACAGCGGCCGCATCCTCCACTGTACGGATTGCGCACATGATGGTATCATCACCTGCTATACAACCAACTATGCTACTGATCTGGAGCGCATCCAGCGCAGCAGCAACAGCCATGGCCATACCTGATATTGTTTTAATAACCAGTATGTTCTGGGCCATGTCCATTGACACAAAGCCTTCCTTCAGAACACGGATATACTTCTCACTGATGTCAGGCTCTGTCTTCTGGAGGAGAATGTATTTCTGCTTTCCTCCATCCACTGCCACCTTGGTCAGCTTAAGCTCCCTTATATCTCTCGATACGGTAGCCTGTGTTACATTAAAACCAGCCTTCATTAACAGCTCTGCAAGTTCTTCCTGTGTTTCAATATCGTACTTATTAATAAGTTCGATTATTTTACTTTGCCTGCTGATCTTCATCCTTCACTCAGTACCTTCCTTTACGAAAATTAATCCCCACAGCTTTCTAATTTAGACCGCAGAACCTCATATATACCGGAATGGTTCAGCTTAACCAGCCTGGTGCTGTGCTTTGATTTTTTAATTATCACAGCATCATCGGTCCCAAGGTCTATTTCACTTTTACCGTCAAAGCTTACGCTTGCCTCCGCTTCCTGTGTCTTCTTGCTCCTGCCGATAACAATCCTGATGGTGTCCTCAGCAGAAACCACGACACTTCGCGGACTTAAAGAATGCGGACATATCGGTGTAATTACCATTACTGCCGCACCCTGTGTCACTATAGGCCCTCCCGCCGAGAGATTATAGGCGGTTGAACCTGTAGGAGTGGAGATAATCACTCCATCACCCTTGAACTTATCAACAAGAATATCATTTACATAAATATGCAAGCTAATTATTCTTGAAAAGCCCTTTCTGGTAATTACAGCATCATTAAGGGCTGAGAATACGTTTATATTATCCGTCTGATTTTTTTGACTGCGAACAATCTCCCCTTCGATCATAATGCGTTTTTCTATCTCGTAATCATCCTTAAACAAACGATCCAGGGCTTCAAGTACATTATGCTGCTCAATCTCCGCCAGGAAACCGAGGGTACCCAGATTCACACCAAGTATCGGAATGTCATGGGTCATCAGGTCATATGCCGTCTGTATGATTGTACCATCTCCACCCAGAACAATAGCACAATCAAAGCAGCCTTCGCCTATGACCTCATCAGCTAAGGCCTGCATCGTGGATACGCTTGAAAGAATGGCAGTTTTGCCGGCCTTCTTGATATAATCTGCAATCTGATTTGTCAGATTAAGTTCAGTATCCTTTTCCCTGTTCGTTATGATTAAAAAACGATCCACTGATTGCCGCTCTCCTTATAAAAAACAATAACATTCACTTGAAAAGTCTACCATAATATATATGAAAATTCAAGATATTTGAGCCATATTACATAATTATCCACGAAAATCGTATATTATATAATTTTCGTCCATGTTTATTTCAAGCTGCTGTGAGCTTCATCCACAAGCCCCTGCAGCTTTTGGGACGAAATCAACAGGCCGTCATTCTCCCTTGTGGAAGAACTGCCTTTTATAAGGTACATCAGGTATTCTATATTGCCCTCAGGCCCCCTGATGGGCGAATAATCCAGACCAATACAGCTAAAGCCAAGGGAAATGGCATAGCTGCTTACGCTCTTTATTGCATTTATATGCGCCTTTTTATCCTTGACTACCCCTCTTTTACCTAAATTCTCAGCTCCCACCTCAAACTGGGGCTTTATGAGCGCCACCAGCTCCCCCTGATCGGGCAGCAGTCTCCATATCGCATCCAGAACCTTTGTCAGCGAAATGAAGGATACATCAACAGAGATAAAGGATATATCATCCTTTATCTGTTCGGGAGTAAGATATCTTATATTGGTCTTTTCCATGGATACAACCCGCACGTCCTCCTTGAGTGCAGAATCCAGCTGATCGCTTCCTACATCCACCGCATATACCTTTTTGGCTCCCCTCTGGAGCATACAATCGGTAAAACCGCCGGTGGATGCACCGACGTCCATGCAAATCCTGCCTTCAAGGCTGATACTGAAGCTGTTTAGTGCCTTTTCAAGCTTTAAGCCTCCGCGGCTAACATATTTAAGGGGGTTATCCTTAATCTCTATAATCGCATCCTCTTCAAACATGCTTCCGGCCTTGTCCACTACGCGGCCATTTACATATACATTGCCCGACTGGATAATTACCTTTGCCTTTTCTCTGGATTTAGCAAGCTTTCTTTGAACAAGCAGCAGATCCAAACGTTCCTTCATTTAAATAATCAGCCTCCCTCAGTCATTCCTGTTCAGGTTTGCACTAGATCGCCTCTTGCCTTTACCCTATTTACGGAAAAGCTTTTATCCCTTTACCAGGACATTTCCTTCTTAATTCTTTCAACAATGCTGTCGCAGTCAAGTCCCAGCTGCCTTATAAGCTCGGCCACTGCGCCATGCTCTATGAATATATCGGGTGCTGAAATATTTATAAATTTAACCTGCCGGCCTGTCTCCAGCAGAAAATCTGCCACCTTCTGTCCGAAGCCTCCGCTTTTTACATTTTCCTCAAGTGTAATAATCAGGCGGTGGCTTGCCGCCAATATATCTATCATTTCCTTGTCTATAGGCGAGATAAACCTGGCGTTTACCAGGGTAATTTTCCTTCCCTCAGACTCCAGCCTGTCCGCCACCTCCAGGGCGGTCCTTACCATGTTTCCGACCGCTATTATTGCCACTTCGGAGCCGCTGTAGATCAGCTCGCTCTTTCCATGCTCTATAGGGGCATTATATTCGCCAAGTCCGCTGAAGGCCTCCGCCTTGGCATATCTGATGGCAGCCGGCCTGCCAGAATCCAGCGCAAACCTGAGCATACCCTCCAGCTCATACCTGTTTTTGGGTGCCATCAGCATCAAATTCGGTATATGGGACAAAAATGATATATCAAATACTCCATGATGGGTCTTGCCGTCCTTGCCCGTGATACCGGCACGGTCAATGGCAAACACCACCGGAAGATTGTTTATGCAGACATCATGCAGTATCTGGTCATATGCCCTCTGCAAAAAGGTTGAATAAATGGCAACCACCGGCTTATAACCGCCTCTGGCAAGTCCGGCGGCAAATGATACCGCATGCTGCTCGGCTATACCCACATCAAAGAAGCGGTCGGGAAATTGCTTCTTAAATTCCGACAGACCGGTTCCGTTAGGCATGGCTGCCGTGATGGCGACTACCCTTTCATCCTCCTTTGCCAGCTTCAGGATAGCATCAGAGAATACCTTAGTATAGGAGTTATCCTTTTTCCTTGCCGAGGGCTGCCCATTGGATATATTAAAGGGCTCAACCCCGTGAAATCTCATGGGATACTTTTCGGCAGGATAATATCCCTTGCCCTTTCGGGTCAATACATGCACCACTACAGCCTTTCTTGCCCTGGCTGCTGCCTTGAAGGCCTCCAGCATCTGATAAATATTGTGACCGTCTATCGGTCCTATATAAGTAAGGCCCATATCCTCAAAAAACATGCTTGGCAGCATGAAATATTTGATGGCGTCCTTGGATCTCTTCAGCTTTTCGACAAGCGCCTTGCCTACTCCTGGCAGCTGATTTAAGGTGTTTTCCATGTTCTCCTTAAAGCCTGTGTATCCTGCGCTGGTCCTGAGCTTGGCTAGGTAATTTGCCAGCCCGCCGACATTTTCCGATATGGACATATTATTGTCATTCAGCACTATTATTAAATTGCTCTTCAGTCTTCCGGCATTGTTTAATGCCTCAAAGGCCAAACCACCGGTTAAGGCCCCGTCTCCGACAACCGATACGATCCTGCTCTTTTCTCCCTTTAAATCCCGCGCCTTTACAAGGCCTAATGCCTCTGATATGGCGGTCGAGCTGTGCCCTGTATCAAAAAGGTCACAGGGCGACTCCTCCCATCTTGGGAAGCCGCTTAGGCCGTTTAGCTGCCTTAAGGACCCAAACATATCCTTACGGCCTGTTAAAAGCTTATGGGTGTATGTCTGATGTCCAACATCCCATACCAGCTTATCCTCCGGAAAGGTTAGAAACAGATGAAGAGCCATGGTCAGCTCAACAGCCCCGAGATTGGATGCCAGATGCCCGCCGTTTTTGCTTACTGTTTTTATCAAAAGCTCACGTATTTCCTGGGCAAGTCTGTCATAATCCTGAGCCTTTATCTGTTTAATGTCATTTTCTTTATTTATCCTGTCTAATATATTTGGCACCATATCACCTCAAATTTTCACAATAAGGCATCAGATTAAGACGCATTCTTCATAACAAAATGCGCCAGCCATCATTTTTCTCTGTAAACCAGCTTCATTATCAGCTCTTCCAGAAAATCATTCCTGTAAGCAAGCCTGTGGTAATTATCCACCGCTCTTTGTGATATCTTAAGTACCTCGGCTTCCGCTTCCTCCGGACTCATAATTGAGACATAGGTTACCTTATCATTCTTCAAATCACTTTTAACAGGCTTTCCCAGCGTCTCCTGCGAGCTGACAAGATCAAGGATGTCATCCCTGATCTGAAAGGCAAGGCCTATATCGCCTGCTATTTGCTCAATTACTCTGATTTCCTCCTCGCTTGCCCCGGCAAGAGTAGCCCCTATCATCATGGAAGCCTCAATTAATGCGCCGGTCTTAAGCCTGTACATATGATCCAGACGCTCACGCTCAATGCCCTTTTCAAAGCCCTCAACATCTATTACCTGTCCGCCAATCATACCATATATCCCGGCCTTGTTTGCCAATATGCGGACAGCTCTGGCTATTCTTTCAAAGTACTGATACTTTTCAGGCCAGCTTATTCCGGCGGCTGCATCAAAAGCCGTAAGTGCTGTTTCAAAGGCATAATTAAGCAATCCATCCCCTGCCAGGATAGCCATAGCCTCACCATATACCACGTGGGTGGTTTTCCTGCCCCGCCTGTATTCATCATTATCCATTGCAGGCAAATCATCATGTACCAGCGAATAGGTGTGAATCATTTCTATTGCCGCCTGAAAGGGGGCTATTATCTTTGCTTTATGTCCGCCAAAAAGCCGGTAGGTCTCTCCCATCAGTATAGGCCGCAGCCTCTTGCCCGGTGCCATCAGGCTGTAATTCATGGCCTCCATAATCTGCTTCTGATAGCCTGTCTCCTCAGGAATATATTGCTTAAGTATCTCTTCTACATTATCAACTCTTTTTGCCAGCTCTAAATCAAAGTTCATTGTTTTCTCCGTTATCATTCAAAATTATCAGTTGCTTTTCCACCTTATCGATCGAATCATTGCATGCCTTTACAAGCCTGATGCCCTCCTGATAGAGCTCAAAGGATGACTCCAGACTGATATCAGGCTTCTCCAGCTCTCCAATTATATTGTTCAACCGCTCGAACAATTCCTCCAATTTAAGATCCTTAATATTGTTATCCATATGCTTTTTCCTGCCTTATACCCTTCTTTTTTCTGTTATTTCTTCAACCCTTGTCTTAATATCTCCATCCAGCAATGACACTGTCAACAGCTCATCAGTCTTAACCTGACTGACACTTTTTATCGGTATCTTATTCTCACCCACAACAAGGGCATAGCCCTTGCTAAGCTTTGACAATGGAGACAGCCCCTCAAGCTTCGTTATGTACAGCTCAAGCCTGTGCCGTTTCTCCCTGATACGCTCCTTTATCAGAAGCTGCAGCCTTTGCTCCAGTTCTACAATATACTGCCTTTTCTGCTTTATCTGATAGGAGGGGCTGGCATAATACAGGCGCAGCCTAAATTCCTTTAATTTATTTTTGCTCTGATTAAGATGCTGCTGCATCTCCCTGTCCAGCTTGCGCTTGTATTCCCTTAGTGTGTTAAGAAAAACATTTAAGTCATTAACAGCCAGCTCGGCTGCCGCCGATGGTGTAGGGGCCCTTAAATCAGCAACAAAATCGGCTATCGTAAAGTCCGTTTCATGTCCCACCGCCGATATAATCGGGGTCTTACATTCATATACAGCCCTGGCTACTATCTCCTCGTTGAATGCCCATAAATCCTCGATAGAGCCGCCTCCTCTGCCGATTATTATCGTATCAAGGCCCATCCGGTCCAGCACCTTTATACCCCTGACTATGCTTTCGGCAGCGCCCTGGCCCTGCACCTGCGCCGGATACAGAATTAACTGGACGTAAGGGTTGCGTCTTCTTGAAATATTGCAGATATCCTGTATCGCCGCTCCGGTGGAGGCTGTCACAATGCCAACCCTTTTTGGGAACATTGGTATAGGCTTTTTATGGGAAGGATCAAATAGCCCCTCCGCCTCCAGGGCTTTTTTAAGCCTTTCAAACCTTTCATAGAGTATTCCCAGGCCATCCAGCACTATTTCATTGGCGTATAGCTGATATTTGCCGTCCCGCTCATATACATTTATACTGCCCAGGACTATTACACTCTGCCCCTCCTCCAGCCTGAAAGCAAGGCCCCTTCTCTGTCCTGCAAACATTACGCAGGCCAGCTGTCCATGCTGATCCTTCAGGGTAAAATATATATGTCCCGAGGTATGATATTTGCAGTTGGAAACCTCTCCCTTAACATATATATTATTAAGGAAGCGGTCCCTCATAAACATGTTTTTAATATAATAATTAACTTCGCTGACTGTATAAGCCTGTCCCATAATTTAATCCACGCCCTCTCTTTGAGCCTGCGTATTGCCAATCTTATATATAAGCTACGACTGAGCCAATTTTGCCAATACTCCGTTTACAAAGCTGGGAGAATCATCTCCTCCGAATTTTTTAGCCAGCTCTACAGCTTCATTTATAGCCACCTTAAGAGGAATATCATCATCAAAGCGCATTTCGTATACCGCCAGCCTCAGTATTGTCAGATCAACCTTTGCCATGCGGTTTAGCTTCCATCCGCTGCTTACTTCAGAAAGCAGCTCATCAATCTCATCCAGCTTCTCCACAATTGACTGAAAACGCTCTGCAAGATGTGCCGCTTCCTGCGGCGCAGGCTCACCCAATTCGTTTATATAAAGCTGCATTTGCTCATTTAATTCATCCTTTTCATGAAAATCCTTCCTAAACAACATCAGGAATATGTGTTCTCTTATTTCTCTCCTGGTCACAGCAAGCTTCCTCCTACAGACGAATAAAACAAGGGCTTTTACAGACACAACAAGCAATCATGGGGAACTGATTCCTTACAGGACATACAGTTTCCCATGATTGGTGAATCCGTAATATAAAGGCCCTTGCTTAATACTAAATTATTCATGCTTTTACAACATTTACACCGGCTATTCTTATGTTGACTTCCTTAACCTGCAGACCGGTCATATTTTCAATTGCCGTCTTTACCTTTTCCTGTACCTGCTTGGCAGTTTCGGGAATGCCATATCCGTAATCCAGTGTCAGAGCCATATCTACCGATACTGCATCAGGATTGACAAGAACCTTGACCCCTTTGGATAAATTCTTCTTCCCGAACTTGCCTGCCAGTTCATTGGCAGCGCCACCTGAAGCCGGAGCAACTCCCTTAACCTCCGATGCGGCCAGGGCTGCAATTGTTGCCACCACTTCATCAGCTATCTGTACCTCTCCAACCTTGCCGTTTTCATGTATTCTATATGTTTTTCTGATCTCAGGTTCTTTATTCAACGTATTTTACCTCCTAAGTTTCTAATGGTTCGGCATCTATTAACAATACACTTAGATTATATAGTATTATAACCAAACCAATCAACTTTTGCAATTACTATTATCGTCATTCGTTCCCGTAAAGCTGACAAATAGCAAAGCACTTTTTTTCTGCCGGTTTAATCTTTATATAAGGCCTATTCTTCCAAAACAACAGTATTAATATGTATGTTCTCAACCGGAATGCCGGTCTGGCTCTTGACGACATCCTCAATTATAGCCAGCTGCTGATCGGTAAGGTTCTTTGCATTAACCACAACATTTACCTTATCGTCAACGATATAAACTATGGCACCATCAAAGCCCTTTGCCTCAAGAAGTACCTCTGCTGCCCCTTCCTTTTCGGCTATCTCAGTCAGCCTGATCATGGTGTCAATGGCCTTCTGCTTATCCTCGGCGGAAATATCATTGCTGCTTATTATCTCCATCAGGGTTTCCTTATTCTTGGCCCTTACCTGCTCTCTGTCAAGCTTTGAGGACAGGAAGTAGCTTGCATCAATGGTAGCATTTGCAAGCACAGCCTCTCCGGGTACTCCGTCCTCTATATCAAGCTCTCCGTTGTCAGTAACGTCATAAGCCAGCAAATCCTCATCGGAAATGTCGGAATCACCCAGCTCATCAGCTTCGGCATCGGCATCGGTGTCATCCTCTGTTCCTGTAGTATTTACATCGGTGTTGTCGGCATCATCCGTGGTATCATTTGTGGTATCATCTGTTGTAGTATTGTCCGTATCATCTGTAGTATCAGTGACCAGCTCAAGTCCGTTAACCTCTGCAACTTTACCGTTCTCATCCTGATTTGCGGCCGATATGGCATCCTTATCCTTGGGTATATCCCTGTTGGTAAAGCTTAGATAGCCTGCAATCACTATCATAATTGCAAGAGCAGTTATTATGATGTGATTCTTTTTGAATATATTCTTTATATTTTTCATTTTAAACCTCCTTCTTTTTATCCGCTTCTCATCTTCATTACTTTAACTTTATGCGCAGGTACGTTAAATAATACCTCAACTGCTTCAATTATATCGATAATTATCTGTACATTATCTCCGCCCTCTGCTATTACCAAAACGCCTTCCACTTCCGGTTCCGTTTCCTGTAAAATGTATGGTGCCTCACCACCTTTTCCGTCACCCACCAGAACTGTACTCTCATCACGCTTCACACTATTATTCGTCCTGCTTCCGCCCTCCCCGTCAACCTCATTTAAGCTTTCCTCTATTGAAGGATAATCCTTTAAAGGAATCTGTTTTCCGGAGGCCTTCAGGGTAATCATTACCTCTACATCTCCGATACCTGATACCTTCTTAAGGATGTTTTTGAGCTTTTTTTCCATTTCTGATATATAGGTATTCGTATCATAGCTTGTCATATTCATATCTTTTTGCACAACCTGTAGGTTGCCATCATTAATTTTGCCTGTGCCCTTTTTATCGCTGCCAAAAAGTCCCGGAACCGACAATAAAACAATTAATATACCCGTCACAAGCATTATGACCAGTTTAGGAAGGCCAATATCCTTGAGTGAAAAATTCTTCCTTTCCATATTATCCTCCCTGTATACTAATATTTATATTTCCCTGCTCAATTTTATAGAAGTCTGACAGCTTAATTTTCATGGCTACTTCAAGAGGGGATGGCACCCTCTTATCGCCTTCAGCTCTTTTTCCCACAGTAACCCTTGAAACCTCTATGTCATCAATTCTAATGCGGGTATCCTTTTTCTTGCCAGCTTCGTCAGCCTGCCTCGCCACTATGACAAAGCCTGTTATTTTGCCAAAGCTTGCGCTGTTTACATCATCATCTATCTCTACCCTAATACTTTCAGGGTATATTCCTTCCTCCATAAGAAGCTCCCGGGTGCGTTCGATTATCTTATCCTCATACATGCCAAATACGGCTTCTCTCTGACTCTCTTCAACAACTGAAAGGCTGTTTTGAAATTCTATTGTATCTATATTAAACTCATTAAACCTGAGATAATAATCCAGATTATCATCCAGACTCATCAGCTTCATCAAAGGTGAAATTACTATAAGTACCAGAATCATTCCGGAAATTATACCGGCATATTTTTTATAGCTTTTGTTGCCCAGCAGATTCATGATTATTGTGTTAAGCAGCATGTATATCACAATGTTTTTTATCCAGCTATATATTTCATCCACCTGCCTGCCCCCTTTCCATGCTTAATCCGGCTCTGCCTGCCATATAGAGCCGGCTGTTGCCTGTCACAATCCTGCCCGTTATTTTACTTGATACCTCCTCCTGTTGTAACCGCAACCACCGTGATTGCCAGCAAAAACAACACCGCTCCTGTAAAGACGGTCTGCAGCAGCAGGGCTGTTGATTTTGCGGAAGCGCTGATGCATTCGGTAAAGCGCTTGTCGGAAATAGGCTGCAGTGTGGCGGAGCCAAGCTTAAAAACCACTGTAACCATTGCCAGCTTTATAAAGGGAACGGCACATATTATAATTATCACCACCAGACCTGCGACCCCTATCGCATTTTTAAGCAGGAAGGCTGCTCCCAGCACTGTCTCGGTTACAGCCCCCAAAGCATCACCTATGCCAGGGATGGCCTCCGAGGCCTTATACAGGGCGGTTCTTTTAATCTGGTCGGCAACCGGTACGATAAGCCCCTTTATCGCCGAAAAGCCCATAACGACCGCCAGCAGGCTCTTGAGCAGCCAGCCGATAGCTGTTGCCAATAGCTCAGCCATTCTTGAAAGCATGTCCTCCCGGGACAAATTGTTGGCCAGCATTATAACAAGGTAAAAGTTAATCATAGGTATGATAACCTTGATAATAATAAAATCCACCAGCATGATCAGTCCCAGAGCTGCCTCATAATAAACCATGGAGGTGGCTGTCCCTGAGCAGAATGCCACACTCAGCAGATATGCAGGTATCAGAGCCCGCATAAAATCCAGAATCGAGCTTATTGCCTTTACTGCTACCTGCGAGGCCATTATAAAGGAGCTTATCAAAAGTCCGAACAGAAGCAGGTATGTTACATAAAAGCCTGTTTCAGATGCCTGGTTATTTCTGAAGGCCATACTTAGATTGGTAAAGAGGGCTGCCAGCAGTGAAATTGTAATCAAACTTCCGAAGGTGTTTAGATTGGCCGATATCTCACCTTTAATTGAATTAAGCAGCTGTCGTCCTATCGACTCCAATGAAAAGCTCTCTTCCCCGTTGACTAATTTCTGTACATATTTATCAAAATCAAACTCGTTGCCCTGCCCCAGGACATCATCGATAACATCCTGAATTTCATCATAATTGATATCCTCCGGCAGATTAGCGGCTTTGGCAACTCCCGCAGGGGACAGCAAAAGGCACATGGCAAGCGCAACAAGTATCCTTATAAAAGCTTTCCTTATTAATTCCGTCCTCATCTGATGACCTCCCGGCAGCTTGTCTGCTACAGCGTCCTGCTGTATTCCGGCACAGGCTGGGCTTCTTCATTAAGACCAAAGCCCAGCAATACTTATTTGCCGGCTTTCCCTTCTGCTAAACCTTCAGGAAATTATTTATTGTATCAAGTATGGCAAGGAGTATCGGCATGCTGATTGCCAATATGGACAGCTTTCCCACCAGTTCAATCTGTTCACCTATGGAGCTATAGCCGGAATCCTTGCAAAGGGATGAGGATATCTCCGTCACATAGGTAATGCCTACAATCTTTATCAAAATACCGATATATGCGCTGTTTAGCTGGATATATCCCTGTAAGCGGTTGATTGCATCCAGTATTACCTCCAGCTTGCCAATTCCCAGTATAAGAATAAGCATTGAAGCTCCTATTGCTATGTATAATGAATACTCTTCCTTTTGCTTTTTAAAGATAATAGCCACCATTATGGCTATCATGCCTATCAATGCAATCCTTATCATAGCTACCTCTTCACATTTTTTGAATCAATATATATAGCTCAATAATTATGACTTTAGTCCACCATACCAAGCCTATACAATGTTAAACAGCTGTTGTATGGTCAGAAACAAATCCGATATGTAAGGAAGCAGCCAGAGTAATACAACAATAAGTCCTGTAAGGCTTGTTATAAATGCCAGCTCATCCCTTCCCGACTGTTTCAGTAACTGATTTATTATGGACACCAAGATTCCAACCAAAGCTATCCTTAATATTAACAATGGCTCCATACCTTACCTCCGTCCCACATTTGTGGCCTGCAAGCAGCATCTATTTGCTCAGATCATAACTATTGTAATAAATATTCCCGCCATAATCCCGAGAGTGTTGTACAGATAAGCCTTTTCCCTGACCGTCTTTGACAAATCAGCAATTTCTTCATCCAGCTGAGCTATATACAAATCCAGAGTATTAACCTGCATATCCTTATCAAGGTAACCAAGGTTGTCAGCTAATTGGGCAAGCTGCAACTTGTCCTTCCTGCTAAGTGATGTACAGGAAAGCATAGACTCCACTCCGCTTCGCCAGATAAGGGCAAAGGTTTGTCCCGACAGCTCATACAGCCTTTCGCTGACATAGTCCAGGAACTTACGAAAGCTTCCATTATCTCTTCTGGCCAGCATAGATATAGCTTCAGGTAAGGGAGTGGCAGCATATCTGATATCACCCCTGAGAAGGCCTATTAGCTTTCGCAGCTCCCGTAAATCAGTAATCCTCTGCCTCATCTGGCCGCTGAAATAAAAGCCTATGGCGGTGCTTGAAGCTATAACCATTATGCTTCCTGCAATTTTCATAATATTCATAATCAACCCAGCCTTTCCTTTCATATTAATGCTTGCCTCTGTTATCCCTTGAAAATATCAGCTTCTGCTGACTGCAGCATATCAGCCTTTAGCTGAATACAGCAGTCTCCCCTCCGCATCGTATATTTCCTCCAGGGTGCCCACTCCAGCAAGATTGCTAAGGATTATGTATCTTTCAAATAGTTTCTTTTTCACCAGTTCAGACAGGGTGGGCTTATTTTTAATATCCTCAATGGAGCTGCCATGCACCGTAGCGATAAGCTTGGCCCCGCAGCCGATCACATAATCAATAGCCTCCAGCTCCTCCTTCGAGCCTATCTCATCAACTGCTATGACCTGTGGAGACATTGAACGTATCAGCATCATCATCCCCTTGGCCTTAGGGCAGCAATCCAATATATCGGTACGAATGCCCATCTCATTCTGGGGCACTCCCATATAGCAGGCTCCGATTTCAGACCTTTCATCAACCACACCCACGCTTCTGCCCTCCAGATATTTGCTGCCGTCTGAAAGCTGCCTGATTAAATCTCTCAGAAGAGTTGTTTTACCGCATCTTGGCGGTGAAATTATCAGGGTATGATAGATGTCCTTTATCTGCCGGTTAACCACATAGGGAAGGACCTTATCTGCGCAGCCCTTGACCTGATGGGCCAGACGTATGTTAATGAAGGATATGTGCTTCATGCTTTTTATCATGTCATTCTCCAGTATTGTCTTGCCGGCTATCCCTATCCTGTGACCCCCGCTGACTGTTATGAAGCCCTGCCGGATTTCATCCTCAAAGGCATACATGGAATAATTGCTTATGTACTCCATGGTCTCGCGAATTTCGTTTTTAGTCACAATAATCGCTTTTGAAGGGTCATTTACAATAGTTGCATCCTCCGTGACAAACGCCTCCCTATTACCGTATATAATAATCAGGGGCGCATTTATGCGAAGCCTTATTTCCTGCAGCTTATCGTAATCAATATTTAGTTTTCCAAAGACATTTCTCAGCTTAAGTGAAAATATTTTCATCAGCTCTTCTTTAGTGCTCACACACAAACCTCCTGTCCTGATCCTAAACAGCTTATCCACTTTCTGATAGAACAATATATTTCCGCTAACAGTAAAATATTCCGCTTTGTCACAAGAATTAATTTGCATATTTTGCAAAGATATATTATTCTGTATAAAAAGTTATGTCTATGGGCGGGTTTGCAAGGATTTTCCTTTTTATAGCTTATAAGTGGGATTTACTACAACAGGACGGAATTAAAAAGGGAAGGACTATTTTGAAAGGAAGGACACTTTTATGAGATACGGTTTAATTGGAGAAAAGCTGGGCCACAGCTATTCAAAGATAATTCATGAAATGCTGGCCGATTATAAATATGATCTGATACCTTTGACCAGGGATGAATTTAAGCAGTTTATGGTGAAGAAGGAATTTACAGCAATAAATGTCACCATCCCCTATAAGCAGGCTGTTATCCCCTACCTAAATGAGCTTCATCCTCTGGCAAGCCGTATAGGGGCGGTTAACACTATAGTAAACAATAATGGCTACCTCATCGGATACAATACCGACTTTTTCGGTTTTGAATATATGCTCAGGAAAAACGGCATCTCAGTATCCGGCAAAAAATGCCTTATCCTTGGAAACGGGGGCTCCGCCCAGACGGTTGCTGCAGTACTTAGCTCTCTTGGTGCCGCCAAAATATATACAGTCAGCCGAAAGGCCGCTGACATGGCACACACAGAGGAAACAGGCAAAAGTGCAGGCGGCGAGTGCGAGGTTAGAATAATATCATATGAGGAGTGTTATGCCCACCACAAAGATGCACAGATTATAGTAAACACCACCCCGCTGGGCATGTATCCGAACACAGATGCATCACCGCTGGACTTAAGCGGCTTTGAAAGCTGTGAGGCGGTTGTTGATATTATCTATAATCCCACAAAAACCAAGCTTGCCTTACAGGCTGAGGAGCTGGGCATTAAAGCAGTTACCGGCCTTGAAATGCTGGTGGCCCAGGCAAAGCAGTCAATAGAGCATTTTCTTGGAAAGAAGCTGGATGATGCGCTGATAGATGAAAGCTGTAAAAGGCTGCTGGAAATGATATAAAAATGAAAGTAGTATAGAGCCTTTTTACTGAATGACATTAAAAGAAAAAAATGGCGTAAACCCGTAAAATTTTCTTCGGTGTTTACGCCTACATTTATTTTATCTAATATTATACTCTCTTCATATATTCGCCGGTTCTGGTGTCAATCTGAATCTTGTCACCTGTATCAACGAACAAAGGAACCTGAACTGTTACTCCTGTTTCAACAACAGCAGGCTTTGAAGCACCCGTCGCTGTATCTCCCTTGAAGCCTGGCTCGGTATGTGTAACTACCAGCTCTACAAATAACGGAGGCTCAATAGCGAACACCTGTCCACCATGGCTGAGCATCTTAACCATCTCGTTTTCCTTAACGAACTTAAGTGCATCGCCAACCAAATCCTCACCCAATGCTATCTGGTCATATGTGTCAACATTCATGAAATGGTAAAGTCCGCCATCTGAGTACAGATACTGCATATCGCTTCTTTCAATATGTGCCTGCGGGAATTTTTCCGTCGGACGGAAGGTCTTTTCAACAATACCACCGTTTTTAATATTCCTCAGCTTGGTTCTGACAAATGCTGCTCCCTTGCCGGGTTTTACATGCTGGAACTCAATAATTTGATATACCTGATTATCCATTTCAATGGTCAGACCATTTCTGAAATCGCCTGCTGATACCATACTTTAATTATCCTCCTTAAATCTTTAACCCACGTTTAGAATTCGAAAAATTGACTACTCCTAAGTGTATAATAACAATTTGCATTTTGCAACAGTTTTTTTCAATATATTCATACTACAGCTCTATCAGCCTCTTATCGGATTTGGTGAAATTAATACATCCGTCCTCGGTAACAACCACCAGATCCTCTATGCGCACCCCTCCAAAGCCCTTGATATATATACCCGGCTCAACGGTTTCCGTCATGCCGGCTTCGATTATATCCTCCTCAAGCATTGACAGCCTGGGATTTTCATGAACATTAAGCCCTACGCTGTGCCCAAGCCCGTGACCAAAGCAGCCCTCATAGCCTGCTCCGTATATGATATCTCTTGCCACCTTATCAACTTCCTTGCCCTTGTAGCCGGCCTTAATAAAATCCAGAGCAGCCAGCTGGGCCTTCAATACCAGGTTATAAATTTCCTTCTGCCTGTCGCTGGCTTTACCAATTACAATAGTTCTGGTCATATCGGAGCAATAGCCTTCATATACACAGCCAAAATCCATGGTAACAAAATCGCCCTTTTCAATTTTCTTATAAGACGGGACTGCATGCGGCATACTTGAATTAATACCTGAGGCAACTATGGCAGGAAAGCTGAGTCCCTGGCCTCCGTGAACCTTCAGCAGATACTCAATTCTGGCAGCTACCTCCAGCTCGGTCATTCCCGGCTTGATATAATCCAGTATCTCACTAAATACCTTATCCCCTATTGCCTCGGCCTTCTTAATATACTCCAGCTCCTTTGGAGTCTTAATCCGTCTCATAGCGGTTATTTCATGCGCAACCGGCACAAGCTCAGCTAGATTCAGCTTTTCCTTCAGCTCCTGGTAATCGGCATAAAGCATGTCTTTCGCCTCAAAGCCAAGACGGCTTACCCTGTCGGCAGACAAAAGCTCATTGAGGCTCTCCGGATAACCACCATTGCCTATGGTGATGACCTCATAGCCCTCCGCTTCGGTCTCCGCCTGAATCGTATATCTGAAATCTGTTATTATTGCATGCCGTGAGTGGGAAATATACACATAGCCGGTCTCACCTGCAAAGCCGCTGATATAACGCATGTTATTCCCGTTTGAAATAAGGATTGCATCAATATTTAGTTTTCTTAAAATGTCTTGTACTCTTAAATAATTATCCATACTCTTAACCAGTCCTTTTTTGTTTTATATTACCATACCTATACACACTTTTTGTCTCCGACAATAGGCTTAATCTCTGCATAAACAGCTCAAACAGGCTATTATATGCTATTTATCTTGCAGTATATTTATTATTGCATCGACAGCCAGCAGATATCCCTGCAGGCCCAATCCCGCAATTTGTCCGGTGCAAACAGGGGCGGTCACAGATTTATGCCTGAACTCTTCTCTCGCATGGACATTGGAGATATGTACCTCAATCTTGGGCACATCAATACTGGCAAGAGCATCCCTTATGGCATAGCTGTAATGGGTATAAGCACCTGGATTGATAATTATGCCATCAACCTTGTCATTATAAGCCTTTTGTAACCGGTCAATTATCTCACCCTCACAATTGCTCTGGAAGGTTTCAATTACTATACCGGCCTGCTTAGCCTTTTCCTCCAGCAGTCCCAGCAGATATTTATAATCCTTTGCTCCATATACAGATTTTTCCCTTATACCAAGGAAGTTCAAATTCGGCCCGTTGACAACTAATATTCTCATTCAATCCTCCTTACCTGCTATGGCGGTCCATTCCTCAATAATTTCCGCCACAATCTCATTTACAGTTTTATCATCTGTTTCAATAATTTTATGGGCTGCTTTTTCGTAAATGGGTATTCTTACAGTCAGCAGCCTGTCCACCCTCTGCTCAAAATCCTCTCCCTTAAGCAGCGGCCTTGTTCTGTCACCCCTTAAGCGCTTGATGGTTGTTTTTTTGGATGCCTTCAGATATACAACATAGCCCAGCTCTCTTAGAAGCTGCATATTTTTCTCCCTCAGAGGCATACCTCCTCCGGTGGATAGCACGGCATAATCCAGGCTTGTCTGCATTTCCTCCAGCAGTTTGCTTTCCAGATCCCTGAAATATTCCTCGCCGTAGCTGTCAAATATCCTGCTTATAGTCTGCCCGGCCTTATTCTCAATCAGCCGGTCGCTGTCACAAAATTTATAGGACAGCCTTTTTGCCAGCAGCTCTCCGACACTGCTTTTGCCGCTGCCCATAAAGCCTATGAGTACAATATTATGCTTCATCAAAACGATATCCTTTCATTCAGTGATTAAAGCATTTTTTCATTTGCAGTAATTCATTAACAGCACAATTCATTTCAAGCTTCATTTATCTACAGCTGAAATTTTATAATCCCTATGATAATGCAGTAATGATCTTATTTTATCTTACCCTTTGCGAGTGCCCTGCGATAGAAATAGAGGACAATTCTTTCCAGCTTGCGTTTGAATACTATCTGAATTTCCTCTTTGGGACCAATGGGCTTGACCAGATATGTCAGCATACCTATTTTATTGGCACCGTAAACATCGGTAAACAGCTGATCGCCGACAAATACGGTATTGTCCACTCTGGTTCCCATAAGCTCAACTGCCTTATAATAGCTTTTTTTGGAAGGCTTGTTGGCTTTAAATATATAATTGGTATTTATCCGGCTGTTAAAACGGCTTACCCTTTCATCGCTGTTGTTTGATATCAGGCAGGTCTGAAAGCCAATCTGCTTCAGCCTTTCAAACAACCTTACCGCCTTTTCATTGGCATCCGCCCCATGCTCCACAAGGGTGTTGTCAATATCAAACAAGATTCCCCGATAGCCCTCCCTGTAAAGGCCCTCATAATCTATATCGTAAGCTGAGTCAGCCGTCCTCTTAGGATAAAATCTGGCAAGCAGCATCTATCTTCTCCCATCCATGATAATAATAGCTAAATTGTATCAACTGCTCATTTCTGCTAAGCATTCAGCAGAGCAGGCTTTGCAGGCGGCTCAATTTCCGGAATGAACACTTTCTGCAAAGCCAAAAGTAAATTTCGGTTAAGAAAGATTATGAAAATATCTTACAGTTCATATTATGATTGTTGTGAATTATGGTTCATGAGCTCTGATAAATGCAGCAGGCCTATTTTTTTCTGCTAACTATCTTAATCAAATCCTCATTGATTACATTTGAATTGCCATCCACCATGGCGAAATTCATAAGCTTATAGCTCCATACAGCCCTGCCGATGCCATATTCAATAAGAAGGCTGCAGAAATCCTCATGCCAGCGAAGCCTGCTGTCCATATCGGCTGTATCTATAACACCGTATTCTCCGCAATAAAGGGTTACCCTGCGCTCCTTAGCAAATTCCAGGGCAGGTGTAAGAGCCTCCCTCAGATAATCCTTGCCCATATTTTCGCTGATCTGGTAGCGGCTTCTGAAGCCTTCTGACAGCTGCATATACCTGCTGTAGTCCTCAGGACCAACAGGATATGATATCTTAAAATTCAACTCGCTCATAGCACTTTCCCAGCTTGCACCCTGATGGGTAAACAGATGAGGCAGATAATAATGGAAGGTATATACTATCCTGTCGTCATCTATATAGTCCAGCTCCTTCAGAGTATTCACGCTGTTATAAAAGTTGCCGCCGATAATGATAATCCTGTTTTTATCAACCTCACGAATAGCCTCAACAGCCCTTCTGCTCAGGACATTCCATCTGTCGGAATTTGGTTCAACTATTTCATTCAGCAGCTCAAAAACCACATTATCGCCATATTTGCTGTAACGTTTGGCAAAGGTCCTCCAAAGGTTGATAAAGCGCTCCTGAAGGACGCTATCCTCAAACAATTTATTACTTTCAAGAGAATGGAAGGCATAACCTGGTGCTTTATGAAGATCCAGTATGATGTTCAGCCCATACTCCCTGCACCACTGTATACAGCTGTCAATATAGGAAAAGCCCTCCTCGCTGTATTCAAACGGCTTGTCATCATCCTCAAGGATATTATAATCAATCGGCAGTCTTACATGATCCATACCCCAGCCGGCTATCTGTCTGATATCCTCTTTGATGATAAAGCTGTCGAAATGCTCCTTCCCTTTGTCCCAATACTGCGAAATCCAGCCTCCCAGATTAACTCCTGCATTAAAACCTGTAAAATTTGTCATGATATGATCCCCCTTGTTTATATATTGATAATACTTATCCCCATTTATAGAAATTTGTCTGCTTTAAAAACTTCCCCAATTTACTCCTGAGCTATATCCGCAGTGCAATGCGGGCACTTTAACGCCTGCTGATGGATATCCGACTGGCAGTAAGGACATTTTTTTGTTGCAGGCGCTGCCACAGGTTCTGGCTTTCTAAGCTTGTTAATCCAGCGCACAATCAAAAAAACCACAAAGGACATTATCAGGAAGTTAAAAACTCCTGATAAAAACAATCCGTAATTGATTGTAGCTGCAGCATCGGCTTTGGCCTGCTCCAGAGTATCATAGGATTTACCGTTTAAGGCAATGAACCAGTCGGTAAAATTGATATTCTTTGTTACAAGGCTGAATATCGGCATTATAATATCATTTACAAGCGAATTGACTATGGAATTGAAGGCCCCGCCTATGATAATACCGACAGCCAGATCAATCATATTGCCTTTAAGCGCGAACTTTTTAAATTCCTTTAACATACCTACTCCTTCTTTTTTATATTTCTCCAAATTTTCCCCACTAAGCTTGTCCTCAAGTTTTTCCTTAAGCATAAAAATCAACCTCTTTTACTATACCTCATTTTATTGTGCCAAATTTAATCTATTCAAATACATGTCCGTTATCAATTCTTTTGGCATAGACTGCGCAGTCATAATAGCTGCCATCCCGCCTTTTGCCGGCCTTTAGCTCCAGCTTTACAAATTCCATACCGACCTTTTGCATCACCCTGCCTGATGCGACATTATGTGTGTCATGCTTGGCTATAATCATTCGGTAGCCAACCTCATAGAACAAAAAATGCATAACAGCCCTTAAGGCCTCCGTCATTATTCCCCGGTTCCAGTATGGTCTGCCGATACAGTAGCCTACTTCACAGGATTTTATCGAATCATTGCTAATCTCTACACTGATTGAGCCAATTACAGTATTTGCCCCCTTCAGTTCAATCGCCCAGACATAGCTGCTGTTGTAGGTATAGCTGCTTACCCAGGCTGAAACACGCCTGTAGCAGGGACCGGGATCAGTATAAGGGCCCCAGGACAAATACCTGCATACCTCCGGATCGCTTGCCCAGTTATTAAACATATCCTGGGCATCCTCAAGCCTGAATTTTCTGAGTTTAAGCCTTATGGTTTCAATAGTAACTGTTCCTATATGCTTCAAATCAGATTTTGATATCATAAAACTCCGTCGGCACAAATAAAATGCCTGATAAACACTCTTATGAAATTTTTATACACGGACATTCTATGATATTCATATTTTTCTTAAGCTTAAGGTTTAGCCTTATATTTATATTATTCAAGCTTATATTTATAATCTCTCAAGCTTAAGGTTTAACCTGATTTTTATATTTATAAGCTTCAGGCTTAAGCTGATAATTACATTTTCTTAAGCTCAAGGCTTAACCTGATATTTATACTCTCTTAAGCTTAAGGCTTAACAACGATTCCGTTTACCTCAACCTGATCGGTAATTTCAATTACCAGGCACTTGCGGCCGTCAATAATCTGGGTCGATACCAGATCAGCGCTTTCAGGATTTACCTTTATTACTATATCAGGCGTTTTCACCTCAAACGCCTTTGTACTTGTAATATTCGCAGCCATCAGGACAGTATTTTCGCCTGCCGTCATCTCATATTTTTCATCAAAGCTCTGAAGTTTCTCATCATCCACACCGCTGCTGGCAAAGATATTTTTAATTTCCGTCTTGTCGAGAACAAGCGGCTCTCCTGTTTCCTTTTGCTTATGCTCCTTTTGTACCTCATTCAGCTTTTCATGAATGTTCTTTACCAGCTCGTATTCGCATTCTTCTCCAAGCGTTTCCACAATCAGGGTCTGAAAAACCTCCTTCTGGCCCTTTGCAGATATGGGTGCCTGGCAGCCGAACATCTGGCTTATAAAATCCTCATGCAGCTTCTCCGGCTCCTTTGCATAATAGAGCATGCTATGTATATCTGTGCTCCTGTCATTAAAGGCAGGGAATAAAAAGCCATTTTCCGGCATGCTCACCACCCAGTCCTGGATTCGCTTCTCAATCTGATTTGTATCTGCATTGTAGCAGAGACCCGGTTTTGACAGCTTTACAGGACAGATTGAGCAAAGTATGTATCTGTACACCTCCTCGGAGGCATCATCCAGAATAAGTTTATCACTGGTTTTTCCCGGCACATCATAAGCAGCATATATGATAAGTATCAGGTAATTGCCGACATAATCATAATAATTGATAATTCTCTCATAAAATTCATCAAGAAGAGCTTCATCCTTTAACTCGCTGTCCCGAAGCTTGAGTAAAAATTCCTGCTGCCCCCCGTTAAACTCTGTTTCTGTCGGGAATTCCATATTTATTAGGTTTTTGCCCAGGGTTCCTGACAAGGTCTTCTTGAATATCTCAAAATATTTGAAGGTTTCCTCCTCAGGCATGCCCAGGAAGGTTTCCGTAAATTTGGTCTTAATTGTCTTTTCCCCGTCCACATAACAGCCGCTGACCTTGGTTATCGAGCAGTTGTCATGCTTGAACTGTTTTCTTATCTCCAAAACCTCACTGTTAATCATAACGTCTCCTTTATCTTTAAATTTCTATGTCAACTGGCGAAAGATTTTCTATATCAACTAACGCAATATAGTGCTTATCAATACTTATCAACGAATGTCCCTGAAAAATACCGGTATTCCAATTCCGGCATATGCTGGTCAGGAACAAAAGCAGGCTTATTAAATCAGAACTTATCCAAAACAGGTTATAAATTAGATAATGTGAAAAAATAACAGGCTGATTATTCAAATACAGTCTATCACGATGAAAATCTTTTTTCAAGAATTCCTGTTTATTTCGCTATGACCCACACATAAATCCAATCACGTGATATTATCTTCCTAAATAGCTTCATCACCAGCCTTAAATAGACTGCAAATAATCCTGTGCTTCAATATGCTTATCATTATAAAGGGGACACATCTTTATCAAGATTATGACGTCGATGTGTCCCCTTATCCTATATAGCCTAATCCTAACCCTAATACCAATCCGCATTAGCTTAAGCTAGCGGCCGGCTCTGTTTTTTTCCTGATATCCTTCCAACTGTTATCCTTCCAACCGGCCTTGCTCTTCCATTAATCCAGCTCTTAATCGGCTTCTGCTTCATCAATTCTATCCCCTAGACTTCAAGAGGCTTAAGCAACTCCTGCTTCATCAATTCTATCCCCTCGTCTTCAAGAGACTTAAGCTGCTCCTACTTTCTCAATTCAATACCCTCGTCTTCAAGAAGCTTAAGCAGCTCATCCACCATAGCCTGAACCTCAGCAAGCTCCAGTGTTCTGTCTTTGGAGATGAACTCAAAGCGTACTGTCACGCTCTTCTTGCCGGGCAGCAGCTTTTCATCCTCGAATACATCCACAGGATAATATTTCTGCAGATACTCGCATTTATATTCACTGATATATGAGGCTATATGCTCATAACGCAGATTTTTGTCTACCAGCAGGCTCAGGTCAAATGTAACTCCAGGATACCTGGATACCTCGTTATATACAACAGGCTCTGCTGCCAGCTTCTCCATATTCTCGATATCTATTTCCGCAAATGCTATGTTCAGCTTTTTGTCAATCCTGTTCTTAATTCTTGGATTGATTACAGAGAAGAAGCCAATCTCAACATCCTTAAGCCAAATGCTTGCACAGTTGACCGGATGAACATAATTATATTTTGCCAGCTCCTCCTTAATTTCAAATCTGGGAGCTATATTTTTAACAGAGCGCATTGTTTGCTCAATTATTTCCTTGCATTTGAAGTACACTTCTCTTTCAGTCATCCTCTTGCTGGCAATTACTATGCCCAGACGCTTGCGCTCATTGCATAAGCCGTCCTCCCTGTAGCCTTCAACAACACGGCCGATTTCAAACATGCCCATCTCAGACTCGCTGTCGGCATTCCTGGCCACAAAGCCCAGCAGGGTAGGGATCATGGTAGAACGAATCGTATCATTCTCAGCCGTAATAGAGTTAATTATGCGCACATTAGGCTCTGTTACTATGCCCAGCTCCTTGTTAAGCTTGCTGTCATACCAGATATAGCTGTGGACCTCATTCATGGCATAACGCTCAGCCAGGAGCTGTTTGATACGGTATTCGTTGCTCTGTGCAATGTTATGGCGTACAGGTATCAGCAGGCTTTTTACGGAGTAGACATCGAAGTTGTCATATCCGTAGATACGGGTAATCTCTTCAATAATATCGGCTTTGATTGTCACATCCTTGGTGGCTCTCCAGCTGGGAACCACTACGCTGAAGGCATCAGCCTTGCGGCTTACCTCAAAGCCGAGCAGAGTCAGGGTCTCCTCTATCTGGTCTGAGGAAATATCTATACCTGTGCATTTATCCACATAGGCCTTGTCAAAATCAATTTTTATTTTATCAAAGCGTTTTGCATAGCAATCCGTTAAGGCGCTTGTCACCTTCACAGCCGGATCAATTTCAACCAGCAGCTTAAGGAAACGCTTGATTGCGGGAACAGTAAGCTCAGGATCGAGGCTTTTTTCATATCTTGCACTGGCATCTGTACGAAGTCCCAGACGGGTTGATGACTTACGGATGCTTGTGGCATCAAAATTGGCTGATTCCAGCAGCAATGAGTCCGTTTCATCCGTTATCTCTGTAAGCTCGCCACCCATAATACCGGCGATGGCAACAGGCTCCTTCTCATCACAGATAAGCAGGGTCTCAGAATCAACCCTTCTGTCATGGCCATCCAGAGTCCTGAAGCTGATGGTTTCAGGATATGTCTTTACCCTGATTTTGGACACCTTTTTATTATCGAAGGCATGCATCGGCTGCCCGAGCTCCAGCATCAGATAGTTGGTTAAATCGGCCAGCAAATTAATGGGTCTCATGCCGCAGTAGGTAAGACGGATTTTCATGTTTATCGGTGATTTCTTTACCTTAATATCGGATACGGTGATGCAGCTGTATCTGAAGCATTTTTCAGCATCCTCTATTTTGACATCAACCTTGGCCAGATTGTCAAACTGTTCGGTATTATATAAATCCAACGGCTTAAGCGGCCTCTTTGTCAATACGGATATTTCTCTTGCAATACCATAATGGCCCCACAGATCGGGACGGTTGGTAAGAGACTTGTTGTCCACCTCAAATATCGTGTCCTCCAGCTGCATGAAGCTCTTAATATCTGTTCCCAACGGATAGATATCATCCAGCAGCATTACTCCCGAATGGTCATCACTTATACCCAATTCCTTCTCGGAGCAGCACATACCACGGCTGATTTCCCCTGCAATCTTTGTTTCCTTAATTTCAAGGTCGCCAACCTGACCGCCCGGCTTGGCAAAGGGGACTACTGCACCCACGAAAATATTGGGAGCGCCGCAGACACAATCAACAATTTCAGTACCTATATCAACCTTTACAAGATGAAGCTTTTTGGAACCGGGATGCTCCCTGATTTCAACTATCTTCCCTACAACAACATCTCTGATGTTTTTGCCGTATTCATATATATCCTCCACCTCTGCGCAGGAGAGGGTAAACCTATCAATCAATTCCCTAAGGTTAATTCCGCTCAAATCGGTAAATTCCGATATCCAGTTCATTGAAATTAACATAGCTACCTCCTAACTGCCGCTTTTATTAATCCGATACCTAAGCGGCTGTATTTTTTGATTATTTGATTATTTATTTGATTTTTAAATTTATTTTATTTCCAACTTAATTATTGATTTACCATATTAATGTAAAAGCATTCTGCAAGCTATCTGTACACTCTTCCTAATCAGCAGGCCGTAACCGCTCCTGCCTGGTAACAGATCAGCTTAATTATCAGGCCTTTATTTATATACAAGCTTATATACAGCTTATATTGTAAACTGTCTCAGCTGCTTTAAATTGCCGCTGTTAAAGACTCTGATATCCTTTATGTTGTACTTCATCATAGCCAGTCTGGTAAGTCCAAGGCCAAAGGCAAAGCCTGTATATTTATCCGGATCTATGCCGCCCATACGAAGGACATTCGGATGTATCATGCCGCAGGGCAGAAGCTCCAGCCAACCCGAATGCTTACAGGTAGGACAACCGCTGCCGCCGCATATCAGACAGTTGATATCCAGCTCAAAGCCCGGCTCCACAAAGGGGAAGAAGCCCGGTCTTAAGCGAACCTTTACATCCCTCTGGAACACCTCGGTCAGCAGAACCTTCATGAAGTAAATAAGGTTTGATATGGAAATGTCTTCACCAATCATCATACCCTCCATCTGGAAGAAGGTATTTTCATGACTGGCGTCTATGCTTTCATTTCTGAAGCATCTGCCGGGGAAGAGAGCCTTAAGGTATTCGCCCGGCTTTGGTGCGCCGTATTTTCTCATGATGGCATTCTGGGCAGCCGATGTATGGGTCTTCAGAAGCTGTCCGTTCTCCAGGTAATAGGTGTCTGTCATATCTCTGGCTGGATGGTTTTTTGGAATATTTACAGCCTCAAAGTTGTTGTACTCGGTCTGCACCTCAAGTCCATCCTCTATAATAAAGCCCATTGTCTTAAAGATATCCTCAATCTGCTTCTGGACAATAGTAATAGGATGAAGAGAGCCCAGTGGATTGTCTGACGGAATGGAAAAATCATATCTGGGAGCATTCTTTATTTCCTTAAGGTACTCCTGCTCCTCAATCTTCTTCTGGTATTCAACTATAGCCTCTTCAATCTCATTTTTTAGAACATTCACCTGCATACCGAAGGTCTTTTTATCCTCCGCACTCAGATCCCTCAGACCCTTTAAGGCATCGGTAACCAGGCCTTTCTTTCCAAGAAAGGCTACTCGAACCCTTTCAAGCTCGTCCTTTGACTCAACCCTGTTCAGCTCTTCATTAAACTGCTGCTTTATTTTTTCCAGATTCTCAAACATATTCAATCCTCCTATAAATTGTTCTTCATTAAAGAGTGTAAATGTCGCAAAATCAGGCACCTGCTCCATATCCTGCCGTTAGCTGTTAAAGTTTTAAACTAAAAAAGCTTTCGTCACACAAAGGGACGAAAGCATCGTGGTACCACCCAAATTCAAGCCTGCTCCGGCAAGCTCCTCTACAGTTATAACGGTACTGATCCGGCCATTCTTTTACAGGCTGGCATCTGCCTTACCCGTATCTTAATGGCAACTCCGGTGCCGAACTTCGCAATATATCTGAACCCTGAATCTGCTCTCAGCCGGTGACAGATTCTCTCTGTCGGGAAAATATACGCTACTGCATTCACCTTCACAGTTTTTGTCTTTTAACATTTAACACCTTTCATTTTAGCGTTTATCATTTCTAAATATATTAATCCACCTATTTGCTAATGTCAAGAGCAAAAAGCGGAATATGACATCAAATTTCTGTTGTATATTTATGCATATTATACTATTATTTATTCGTTTTGATATCTAAAATCTTGCATTATGTCAAATCTTATGGTAGAATGTACAAGGTTTAAAACAGAAGGAGTGATGCCCATGTCAAAATACGATGTTATAATAATTGGTGCAGGTCCATCCGGGATATTTTGCGCCTATGAATTAATCAACAGGAATAAAAATCTGAAAATTCTGATGGTAGAAAAAGGCAGACCGATAGAGAAAAGAGTGTGCCCCAAGAGAAAAACCAATCAATGCATCGGATGTCAGCCATGCTCAATAACCACCGGCTTTGCCGGAGCTGGAGCCTTCTCTGACGGGAAGCTTTCCCTATCTCCCGATGTCGGAGGCAATCTGCCGGAGATTTTGGGCTATGACAGGGCAATGGAGCTTATTAAGGAATCAGATGAAATATATCTTAAATTCGGGGCAGATAAAAATGTCTACGGCGTTGACAAAGAGGCAGAGATACGCGAAATCAGAAGACGGGCAATCACTGCCAACCTTAAGCTTATAGAATGTCCGATACGCCATCTCGGAACAGAGGAAGGCTACAAGATTTATACCCGCCTTCAGAAGCATCTGTTATCCTCAGGTATAGAAATGATATTTAATACCATGGTAACTGATATTATTATTGAAAATGGCAAGGCAAAAGGAGTTGTAACCTCAGGCGGCGATACCTTCTATGCAGATGAGATTGTGGCAGGTGTTGGCCGTGAGGGCTCCGACTGGTTTTCCCAGATCTGCAAGGAGCATGGTATTGAAACAAAGGTGGGAACCGTAGATATCGGTGTCCGTGTAGAAGTCCGCAATGAGGTTATGGAGTTCTTAAACACTAACCTTTATGAGGCGAAGCTTGTTTATTATACACCTACCTTTGATGACAAGGTGCGTACCTTCTGTACCAATCCTTCAGGTGAGGTGGCCACCGAATATTACGAAAACAATCTTGCGGTTGTTAACGGCCATGCCTATAAATCACAGGAATTCAAAACCAATAACACCAACTTTGCAATTCTTGTGTCCAAAAACTTTACAAAGCCCTTCAAGACTCCGATTGAATACGGCAAGCATATAGCCCAGCTCAGTAATATGCTTTGCGGAGGCAGAATTCTGGTACAGACCTTTGGTGATTTCCAGAGGGGAAGGCGTACCACCGAGGAGCGTTTGTGCAGAAACAATATTATACCTACGCTTAAGGATGCTGTTCCGGGGGATCTCTCCCTGGTATTCCCTCACCGTATAATGGTGGACATCAAGGAAATGATTCTGGCTCTTGATAAGGTCACTCCCGGCATAGCCAGTGACGAAACCCTTCTGTACGGTGTGGAGGTTAAATTCTATTCCAACAAGGTGGTAGTAAACAGTGATTTTGAAACCAGCGTGGAGGGCCTGAGGGCTATTGGTGACGGAGCGGCTGTTACAAGAGGCCTCCAGCAGGCTTCGGCAAACGGTATAAGCGTAGCCAGAAGTATTCTTAAAAAAATGGGCTGCTAAATACCGCAGAAGGCAAATACCGTATCAGTATATAAAGCTGTACTCATTTTACCGGCTACCGGTAAAAAAGCGTACAGCTTTATTGTTTGTAATTTAAACAGCTTTGCCAGAAATCATAACACGACAGTTTCCGGACATATAAATATCAAATTATTCTGTAATACCTTCTCACATCCTTGGTGAAACCATAATCCACCAGTACGGGCCTGCCATTTATGATGCCCCAGCTTGATTTCCTGTACAGATCGGGCAAAAGCAACTCGTTATTGCGTATAAACCTACTAAAGTATTCCTTTCTGAACAATTCCTTCAGATTACTGACATTATGGAATAGGCAGACCGGTTCAACGGACCGGATTTTTTCTGCCTTTTCCATAATAAGATATTTATAATCCATGGATACCGACAAAATATTGGCAATCAGCGGGGATCTGCCGGCAGCGGCAATTCTGAATTCCGCCTTATTCTGGGCCAATCCCTTTTTATTCCTTGCCATTTTGACTACATATCCGTTAGCCAAATCATACACAATCCTGCCTGAGCCTATACCAATAACGGGCAGCCTTTCTTTCGAAATACCCTGACGAATTGCTTCAAAATTCACTCTCATGCTCTCGCCTGTAAAAAACTTTTCACTATATTGTATTAGCGAGAGCATTATTTGGTTATTAATCGACAAAATTTTCTTACATTAATTGCGATATTATACGGTTAACAATCGACAAATATTATTCCTCTCCCTGGAGAGCATCATATCCTGTCTCACCGGTACGTACCTTTACAACATTTTCGACATCATATACAAATATCTTGCCATCGCCGATTTTTCCTGTATACAATGCCTTTCTGGCTTCATTGATCACCAGGTCTACAGGCACCTTGCTTACTACTATTTCAACCTGAACCTTAGGAAGCAGATTCATTTCCACAGGCACGCCTCTGTAGTATTCAGTGGCGCCCTTCTGTACACCGCAGCCCAGTACATGGGTTACTGTCATACCGGTAACCTCAATCGCATTCATGGCTGCCTTCAAAGCCTCAAACTTGCTGGGCCTTGTTATAATCTCAATCTTTGTAAACTTATACTCCTTAGCTTCCTTTGTTTCCTTAACCTCCTTAATATAGGTAACCGGAACAGACTCCGAAAGAGACTTGGTGGCTGCCTTAAGCCCGCTGTCCGCTGCTGCAGCTGCTGCCTCTGAAGGCATCTCAACCGCAGGCATGAAGTCTGCATATGCGCTGACAAGACCGTGCTCATGAATATCCAGACCGTCGATTTCTTCTTCCTGGCTAACCCTGAGGCCTATGGTAAACTTTATAGCAAGGAACACGATTATCATTGTTACGGTAACCCATGCAGCGACAGCCAATACACCGGTAATCTGAACTAAAAGCAGGTCGATTCCGCCTCCATAAAGTAGACCGTTTTCTGTATCAAAGAGACCTGTTAATATGGTACCTAAGGCGCCACAGACACCATGTACGCTGATGGCTCCAACCGGGTCATCTATCTTAAGTACCTTATCAAAAAGCTCTACTGCGAAAACTATAACTATACCTGATATTAAACCGATGATTGCAGCACCGAGAGGGCTGACCACATCGGCACCTGCCGTTACACCAACCAGGCCTGCCAGTGAACCGTTAAGGGTCATGGATACATCAGGCTTCTTATAGCGTATCCAGGTGACACACATCGTTGCTATTGAAGCTACTGCAGCCGCCATATTGGTTGTAACAAAGATGCTGCCCATGGAAGCCAGTACGTCATCACCTGTTGCAGATACTGTTGAGCCTCCGTTAAAGCCGAACCAGCAGAACCAAAGGATAAATACACCCAATGCTCCAAGTGTCAGGCTGTGACCCGGAATTGCCTTCGGCTTGCCCTTAGCGTCATACTTGCCGATACGGGGTCCCAAAATCTTTGCACCAACAAGTGCTGCTACTCCACCTACCATATGAACTGCGGTTGAACCTGCAAAGTCATGGAAGCCCAGCTGTGACAGCCAACCGCCACCCCAGATCCAATGGCCGGATACAGGATATACAACTGCACTGATAACCATACTATAAATACAATAAGCTGAAAACTTGGTTCTTTCCGCCATAGCACCGGATACTATCGTGGCTGCTGTGGCGCAGAATACTGTCTGGAAAATCAGAAATGCCATCAAGGGCACACCTTCAGGAGTTACCGATGAGTAATCCCCTCTTACCATGGGATCAAAGCTGCCGATAAGGGCACCGCTGCCGCCAAACATGATACCAAATCCCAAAAGCCAATATATCGGTGTTCCAAGAGAAAAATCCATCAGGTTCTTCATAATGATGTTACCTGCATTCTTAGCTCTTGTAAATCCTGTCTCAACCATGGCAAAGCCTGCCTGCATGAAGAATACCAATGCCGCTGCTACCAAAACCCAAATAGTGTTTGCTGATGAATACATACTATCCCTCCTGTTATTTTTAATTATTTCATAGGAAGTCTGCCGGCAAATTTCCAATGAAATATAATTGATGAAATTATTTATTTTAAGGAACTCTCCGAATTCCCTGGAATAGAAGAGGCGTGTACGCGATATAAAATCGAATACACGCCATTGCGTAATGATTTTAAATTAACTTTATATTTTAAACTACAAAAGGCGCTTCAGGTATAAACCTAAGCGCCTTTGCATTTATTTAATGAACCTTAGTATAAATGCTGCTCATTTTATTGTCAATAGTTTTTTTTAAAAATTTTATTTGCTTTTTACAAAAGATTTATAGAAAAAATTTTCCACTAACTGAAATTTATTAATTACTGTATTCCGTCTTGCTGTATTATATGACGGATTATAAAGTCTGTTACTATATTTATCCTGTCCTAATGACATGAAATACCAAAGGCATACCGGAAAATTCTTTTATTGAATATATAAGACTCCGGATAGATTATCATATGGCCCCTGATGCATTATCGGACAAGTTATTTCCCAGACAAGATTTTACTGAATAAACATGGCATCCCCGAAGCTGAAAAATCTGTAACGCTCCTTTACCGCTTCTTTATAGGCAGCCATAATCTTCTCCCGTCCTGCAAAGGCGCTGACAAGCATCATTAGCGTGGATTCAGGCAGATGAAAATTGGTAATAAGCCCGTCCATCACCTTGAAACGGTATCCGGGATAAATAAATATACTTGTTTCATCACTGCCCGGATGCACAATACCCTGCTCATCGGCTGCCGATTCAACAGTCCTGCAGCTGGTGGTGCCTACACATATAATCCGGCCACCGGCGGCCTTTACCCTGTTAATCATATCCGCCGCCTCCCGGCTAACATTATAAAATTCTGAATGCATATGGTGCTGGCTGATATCCTCCACCTTAACCGGCCTGAAGGTGCCAAGGCCCACATGCAGGGTAACGCTTACAAGATGTACTCCCATTGCCTTTATTTCCTCCAGCAGCTCCCGGGTAAAATGCAGGCCTGCCGTAGGAGCTGCAGCCGAGCCCTCATATTTGGCATAAACGGTCTGGTAACGGTTTTTATCCGAAAGCTGATGTGTTATATAGGGAGGTAGAGGCATCTGCCCCAATCTGTCCAGTATTTCCTCAAATATTCCCTTATAATAGAATTTTGCAAGTCGGTTGCCGTCCTCCAGGCAATCTATTATCTCCGCAGTCAAAATTCCGTCGCCAAAGCTTATCCTTGCACCGGGCTTTGCCTTCTTGCCGGGCTTAACAAGGGTTTCCCAGATATCATTTTCACGGCGCTTCAGTAAAAGCAGCTCTATTTTTGCACCTCGCACAGACTCATCCCTGGCTGCTGCCGCTTTATTATCCTGAACCTCCCTCTTATCCGTCATTTCCTTGTCTGCTGCAGCCTGCCTGCTTTCATGAAGCTTTTCTCCTATCAGCCTGGCAGGTATAACCTTGGTGTCATTAATGACCAGACAATCCCCGGGACGCAAATAATCCTTGATCTGCCTGAATATTTTATGCTCTATCCTGCCCGTTTCCTTATCCAGAACCATTAATCTTGACGAAGCCCTGTCCTCCAGAGGATCCTGTGCTATTAGCTCCTCAGGCAGCTCGTAGTAAAAATCATGTGTCCTCAATTTCAGTCCTCCAATTAGATAATGCCCCATAAGCCAACAACTTGCGGGGCAGGTCTATTCCCTAATACTTTATAGTTACGATTAAACGATAAGTCAAACCATAAGGTAAAATTATATGAATAAATATAAATAGAGTAAAAAAAAGTAAATCAAAATCAAAATTATAATGGAAAATTGTAATAAAAGGTAAAATCAAAATTAAGAGAAAATCCAATCAATCAAAAGCTTAAAACAAAAGATCAGATTTCTTCTTAAGCAGCCTGGCTCCATTCAGAATCAGCAATGAACCGGCCACAGCCCCGGCTACAATCATAAGAATACCAAGTACAAGATTCCATACCCCAACCGATTTCATGGTGTTGTAAATTTTCTCCATCATGGCTATACCCTCCTTACACTCTTTGCTCAACTATCCGGATTACTGGCTCTCCTGTCATGTAAAACCAACCCTGTATACAAATCCTATGGCCTGTCAGGATCGGCAAGACTCATCCTGTAGCATAATACCTTATGCTTATCTTGCACCATATTCCCTGTAGTATTCATCTATAGCAGCCTTCAGTGTGTCGTCTATTACTACCCTGCCCTTATAGGGTTTATTATATAGGTGAGCTACAACCTCCTGCATTGTCACTATTGCTGATGTTTTTATATTATACTTCTCCTCTATCTCCGACAGGGCGCTTTTGCTTGTCTGTCCTCTTTCCATACGATCAACTGAAACAATCAGTCCGACCGGCTCCACCTTGCCCTGTGCCTTCAGAATAGGCATCGTTTCAGAAATACTTGTCCCTGCAGTGGTTACATCCTCAATAATAATTACCCTGTCTCCGTCGGATATGGGAGAGCCCAGCAGGATGCCCGTATCTCCATGATCCTTTACTTCCTTACGGTTTGAGCAATATTTAATATCCTTGCCATAAAGCTCGCTGATTGCCATTGAAGCAGCTACCGACAGAGGAATTCCTTTATAGGCCGGACCGAAAAGCAGATCAAAATCCAAACCAAAGCTGTCTGCTATCGCCCTTGCGTAATACTGTCCCAATCTGCGAAGCTGTGAACCGGTACGGTAAAAGCCTGTATTGACAAAGAAGGGGGTTTTTCTTCCGCTCTTTGTAATAAAGTCTCCAAACCTTAAAACTCCGCAATCCACCATAAATTCAATAAATTCCTTTTTGTATTGCTCCATATTGCCATGCACCCTTCCATTATATCAGCCAGATAATTATATCTGCTAAATATTGTACCATATAATGCCATGATATCCAATTCCATTTTATATACGCCGCTTAAATCAATTCTATATAAATAAAGTTAATTAAATATAGAAAACTACTTTACACAGGCTATCAAATCATTTATATCATCAATACCATTATCAGCCATGTATTTTTCAATTCCCTCAATTATCTCAACCGTTGCATATGGATTGAAGAAGTTTGCCGTCCCAACCGCCACCATAGTTGCTCCTGCCATAATAAATTCAAGAGCGTCCTCGGCATCCTTTATGCCTCCCATGCCAATAATGGGCAGCTTGACGGCATTGGCCACCTGATAAACCATCCTGACAGCTATCGGCTTGATGGCCGGGCCTGACAGGCCTCCTGTTTTGTTGGCCAGCACAAAGGACCTTCGCGCAACATCTATCTTCATTCCGGTTATGGTATTTATCAGGGACAGGGCATCTGCTCCGGCAGCCTCCGCCGCTTTGGCCATCTCGCTTATATCGGTAACATTCGGGCTGAGCTTCATTATCACCGGCTGCCTGGCCCTTTTCTTAATCTCGCGGGTTATATGTTCAACACTGGCTGCGCTCTGGCCGAAGGCTATGCCACCCTCCTTGACATTGGGGCAGGAAATGTTGATTTCCAGCATGTCAACATCACAGTCCGCCAAGCGCTCAACCACTTCACAATAATCCTCTATTGTTTTGCCAACTACGTTGACTATTATCCTGGTATCATATTTTTTTAAAAAAGGGAGGTCTCTTTCTATAAATACGTCTACCCCGGGATTCTGCAATCCTATGGCATTAAGCATTCCCCCATAGGTTTCCGCCACCCTTGGGGTGGAATTGCCCTCCCAGGGCCTGCTGGCAACCCCCTTTGTGGTTACGGCACCAAGCCTTGACAGATCCACAAAATCTGCATACTCCATACCTGAGCCAAAGGTTCCGGAGGCTGTAGTAACCGGATTTTTAAATCTGACACCTGCTATCGTAACACTGGTATTCATAGCTCCACCTCTTCCGCATAAAAGACGGGCCCATCCTTGCATATCCTTTTATTATTTACATGGCTGTGGCTGTCGGTGTATGTACTTTTGCATACACAGCCCAGGCAAGCCCCTACACCGCAGGCCATCCTTTCCTCCAGTGAAAGCTGCGCCCTTATGCCCATTTTTTCTGCATATTCCTTAATTCCCCTAAGCATGGGAGTGGGACCACAGGCATATATGATATCTGCCTCAAGCTTGTTGGCCTTTATGGCATCTATTACATTTCCTTTTGCTCCGACACTTCCGTCCTCAGTTGATATATAGACCTTTCCATAAGGGTAAAATTCATTATCCAGGAAGGTAACATCCCTGTATCCAAGGACTATCTGCTTTTCGCAGGAAAGCTGCTTGGCCAGCTCAAGCATAGGCGGTATTCCTATACCTCCTCCAACCAGCATAGCCTTTTTCCCTTCCGGAACAAAGCCCCTTCCCAGAGGCCCCATAAGCTCAACATAATCTGAGGCGGCAAGACCTGCCAGCTCCTTTGTGCCTTTTCCAACCACCCGATAAACCAGCCTTATGACTCCCATATCCCGATCTGTTTCGCATATGCTTATCGGCCTTGGCAGCAGCCTGCTGCCATCCCTGCAGTAAAGGGACACAAACTGTCCGGGCAGCGCATACCTTGCAATATCCCCAGCCTCCAGCCAGATGCTGTATATATCGGGTGCAAGCCGGGAGTTTTTAGCCACTTTAACCTTTTTCTTTATTGCCAGCACAACAATCCTCCGTTTCCAACGCCTTATCTGCTTTCCCTATTCTATCCCAACAAGGTCAAATAGACAAGGATTTTTTAAGAGTTAAAGATGCAATAAGCTTTACATAAGCCTTATTATATTTTTCTATACCTCTGCCAGCCCGGCTTTATCCTTCAATAATTTTTACATGCACCTTACGGTTTCTTGGCCCGTCAAATTCAGTGAAATAGATTCCCTGCCAGGTTCCCAGTAAAAGCCTGCCTTCTTCTATAATTACAGTCTGTGAAAAGCCCATCATACTGGCCTTTATATGGGCTGCCGAGTTGCCCTCAATATGCTGGTAACCGTCATGCAGGGGCACAATTTTGCCTATTTCCATAAGAAAATCCCTGACCACATCAGGATCAGCATTCTCATTGATGGTTATACCGGCAGTTGTATGGGGAACAAATACGATGCATATGCCGTTTTTTACCCCGCTTTTGCTGACTATATTCTGAACCTCGCCTGTAATGTCAATCATTGCATAGGCCTGTCCTGTTCTAACTCCGAAAGTATATACTCCGCTCATGTTATCAGTTCCTTTCATCATTAAGAGTAATGTAATTTTTTGTGTTATGTGAAGTTATGTTAATTTTACTTAAAATGCATGCGTATTAATTAAAAAATTAAATCTATGGCAGTTGTTAAAAGAATATCATATTTTTCACAGAAATGTAAATACTAATGCTGCCAACTTGACACTGAAAAATTACTATGTTATATTAACCAACAGATTTTCCTTCAAAAAATGCTTAACCTGCTGTACTATTTCGTTGATATAAAGCATTTTTTCAGGGAATTTACAGCATATATATTTAAACAGATTAGTAGTAAAATTTCTTAGCTAAGCGATGCAAATTTTTGATTGAGAGGAAATGTATAATGGCAGACAAAAACCCTATTGTTACTATGGAGCTGGAGGATGGCGGTATTATAAAGATTGAGCTTTATCCCGATATAGCTCCCAACACTGTTAACAATTTTATTTCTCTTGTAAAAAAGGGCTTCTATGACGGGCTCAAATTCCACAGGGTAATCCGAGGCTTCATGATTCAAGGCGGTGATCCGGAGGGAACAGGTATGGGCGGCCCCGGCTACAGCATTAAAGGGGAGTTCACCTACAATAATTTCCCGAATAATCTCAGGCATACAGCCGGAGTTATTTCCATGGCAAGAACCCAGCGCCCGGATTCTGCAGGCTCACAGTTCTTTGTCATGCACAAGGATGCCCCTCATCTGGACGGCGCATATGCGGCATTTGGCAAGGTAATTGAGGGCATGGAATTCGTCAACAAAATTGCAGAATGCAAAACCGATTATTCCGACGCCCCAATAGAGCCTCAGATTATGCAGAAGCTTACGGTCGAAACCTTTGGTGTAGAATATCCCGAACCGGAAAAATGCTAGATCTCCGCATGAGCTGATGCAAATTAAACTATACGATAAGCTATACGATTAAACTAAATCCGAATAATAGCTTGTGATTAATAACTTATAATGATAAAAACCGGCAGACTGATTCAGGTCATTGACACATATCAGCCTGCCGACTTTTTATTTTATCTTTTCCATATTTATTTTTATGTTCCCATATTTACCTTTCCCAGGCCTGCCTTAGGTCCTCTCTCATATCTATAACCGCCTGTCTGGCTGCATCCGAATAGGCTTCAGGCCCAAATTTTTCATAAGCCTTAAGCTTATAAGCGGCTATAATGCCTCTTGACGAATTAACTATAGCTCCCAATCCGTCATTGTTAAAATATGCAGCCAAATCCTCTGCCTTGCCTCCCTGGGCCCCATAGCCCGGCACCAGTATGAAGGTTTTCGGCATTATCCGGCGGAGGGCTTTACCAACCTCCGGATAGGTTGCACCTACTACTGCTCCGATATAGCTGTATGTCTCGCCCATATGAAGTTCTCCCCATTCGGCCACCTTTCTTCCCACCAGCTCATACAGAGGCTTGCCGTCCACCAGCTGATCCTGGAATTCACCACTGGAGGGATTGGAGGTTTTGACAAGGATGAAGAGGCCTTTTTTCTCTTCCCTGCATACATCAACAAAGGGCTTAATTCCGTCAAAGCCAAGATAGGGATTAACCGTTGCAAAATCCTCATCAAAAGCAGTGAAGCTGGATGAGCCTATTTTTATCTTCCCAAGATGCCCTGTGGCATATGCTGTAGATGTCGAGCCGATGTCACCGCGCTTTATGTCGCCGATAACTATAAGTCCCTTTTGCTTGCAATAATCAATTGTCCTTTTGAATACCTCAAGCCCCTCAAGTCCAAACTGCTCATACATAGCTATCTGCGGCTTGACAGCCGGAATCAGGTCGTAAATGGCGTCAATTATCCCCTTGTTGTATTGCCATATTGCCTGGGCTGCTCCCTTCAGATTCTCACCGTAGTTAGTATAGGCTTCATTAAGTATCTGCTCAGGTATGTAGTCAAGCATCGGATCAAGTCCAACAACAATAGGCGCCTGCAGCTTCTTAATCCTTTCGATCAGTTTGTTAATCATGATTTATCCTCCATTTTAACAATTTTGCTATCCTGCACAGGGGTATATACAGCTGTTAAGCTGTTAGAGCTTACCCTGTTTATGACATCTGCAACTCTCATAAACAAGCCTGCCACCAACAAAGGTATAGTCAATGCGTCCGCATACCCTTCTGCCATGAAAGGGAGTGTTCCTCCCCTTTGAATAAAAGCTGTTCTTGTCTATTGTATACTCCACATCAGGGTCGGCTATTACCAGATCTGCAATACTGCCTTCCTTAATGCAGCCACGATCAATTTTAAGTATTTTGGCCGGGTTAAGGCTCATTTTTTCAACCATCTGCCTTAGGGTCAATATACCCGGCTTTACAAGCTCGCTCATTACCAGAGCAAAGGCTGTTTCCAGACCCACTATCCCAAAGGGCGCTGTTCTGCAGGAGATAGCCTTTTCCTCAGCCGAATGGGGAGCATGGTCGGTTGCAATCACATCAATAATATCATTTTTTAGGGCATCACATAATGCCCTTACATCCTCTCTGCTGCGCAGAGGCGGATTCATCTTGTAGTTGGCATCGTCAGCCGGTATGTCCTCATCCGAAAGAGTGAAATGATGGGGGCATACCTCCGCAGTCACCTTTATGCCGGACTGTTTGGCAAGGGCGATTATGCCGGCACTGTCTTTGGTGGAGCAATGACAGATATGTAGTCTTGCGCCTGTCTGCCTGGCCAGCAGAATATCCCTTGCAACTATCAGATCCTCAACAGCATTGCTGATGCCTGCCAGCCCCAGCTCCTCGGCTTTTTTGCCGGCGTTAATTGCCCCATCCCCCGCCAGGCTTTTGTCCTCACAATGGGCAAATATAGCTATATCATATTTGGCCGCCTCCAGCATCGCCCTTACATATATGGCTGAATCCATCACCGATTTGCCGTCCTCACTAAGGGCACAGGCTCCGGCCTCGATAAGCTCTTTTATGTTCACCGGCTCTTTACCCTCCTGGTTGATTGTTATTGCCGCTACCGGCAAAACATTTACCAGGCCTGCTCGTCCGGCCCTTTCCAGTACCAGGCGGATAACCTCCGGGCTGTCGGCGACAGGCTTTGTATTAGGCATGGCGCAGATGGTTGTAAATCCTCCTGCTGCAGCCGCTCTGCAGCCGCTATCTATGGTTTCCTTATATTCATAGCCCGGCTCCCTAAGATGAACATGTAAGTCTATAAAACCCGGCATAACATATCTGCCCTTTGCATCTATTATACGATGCTCCTTGCCGGCAGCGGCTGCCTCCTCCTTAAGCCGGTCCTCATCAATATCCTTATCCACCCGTTTAATCCTGTCATCCTCAATGACCAAATCAAAGAAGCCCTCCCTGTCGGAAGCAGGATCAATCAAATATCCGTTTTTTATCAATGTCAGCATACATATGACTCCTTCCCGGGGATCTTCATGATATCTTTCCTGACAATTTAACCAAAGAATTGCTTCCCTATTACCTTATCCTTATACCTCCATAACAGCTCTATCTATTCGTGATATTTACAGCGGTTTCCGTCTTTGGTTAGTATTAATTAGGCTTACAGGAGCTTTCAGTTTATGCAAAACATGTCAACTATCCTTGTATTCCATAGATTTTCATCAGTCCTGCATGGCTAACAGATAATTAATAAACTGCTGGGCAGTCCTGCCCGACCTCCCGCCGTGGGCCAGCTCCCATTTATTTGCCTCAGCATATAGCTGCTTTTCATCCATCATGATGCCGTTTCGCTTTGCAAGGGTATAGACTATATTCAGATACTCATCCTTTAAGGGTGCGGAAAAGTTGATGGTTATGCCAAAGCGGGATACCAATGACAGCTTCTCCTGCATGGTATCCGAGCGGTGTAAATCCTCAGTATACTCCATATCCGACCGGTCGTTCCAGTTTTCACGGATTATGTGCCTTCTGTTGGAGGTGGCATATATCAGTACATTGTCAGGCTTAATCTCCAGTCCGCCTTCTATGACCGCCTTCAGATACTTGTATTCGGTCTCAAACTCCTCAAAGGATAGATCATCCATATAAATAACGAACCTGTAGTTCCTGTTTTTTATCAGTGCTAATAACTCCGACAAATCCTTAAACTGGTGCTTGTATATCTCAATCATCCGAAGGCCTTCCATATAAAATTCATTCAGAATGGCCTTTATTGCCGTCGATTTGCCAGTTCCGCTGTCACCATACAAAAGCACGTTATTGGCCCTTCTTCCTTCCACAAAGGCTCTGGTGTTGTCTATAAGCTTTTTCTTCTGCAGCTCATAGCCTACCAAATCCGACAGTCTTACCTCCTGTGTATTGCTGATGGGCACCAGCTCCAGCCTTCCTTCTGTATTCCTGATACGGAAGGCTTTGTTAAGTCCGAACAGGCCTGCACCATATTTTTTATAAAAGCCCGTCACGCAATCAAAGATTTCATCCTCATCCCTGGCACCGGCTATCTGCAGGGCAAGCTGCATTATTTTATATCCGGCTGTACTTGTACATCTGCCGCCTTCCTCATGGCTTGCCTGATAATCCGATATAAGCCTGAAGCAGTCAATCCCCAGTCTTTCTTCTATTTGTGCGAAATCATATTCAAACAGGGCTTTGAAAGCTCTGAAATCATTTTTGGCAAAATTATTGATGCTCCCCTGCTCTGCGCCGCATTTTTCACAGCTTAAGCTGAAGGGGTTTTCAGCCATAGCCAGAAGAAATGCCAGATAATTGTGCCATAGGTTACCTCTTAATCCATATTCGGCCGCAAGGGACAGGAGACTGCTTATCTGAGCGTATATCTCCGAGATGATAGCTTCCCTGTCAATAACAGGCTCTCCTGCTGCCGGATTGCCATCCAGCTCTCTGATAATCCGGGACAGACTCTCCAGTATGCTGTCCTCTTTGAGATTTTTATATATCACCAGCTTGGATATCAAACGGTACATTTAAATCCTTCTTCCTTACATTTTTTCAGGAGCGGTAAAGCCCAGAATATCAATGCATGTGAGCAAGACCCTGAGAACCAGACTGATTAAGGCGATATATGAGCTGCGCTTAACCTCATCCTCCTCGGTGATGATTTTTGTTTCATGATAGAAGCTGTTGAAGGCATTGGCTATATCATACATGAAAGCGCAAATTCTGTGGGGAGCCAGCTCCTGATAAGCCGAACGCAGCATCTCATTGAATTTGCACAGCTCCAGCATCAGGGCCTGCTCCTGCTCCGAGCCGGCCGGCCTTATTTCTCCGGCTTCTTTGTTGTCTGAATAAAGCTCTGCATGTTTGGCAAGAATTGATTTTATTCTGACAATGGTATAGAGGATATATGGGCCTGTATCTCCCTCAAAGGAGGTAAAGCGGTCAATATCAAATACATAATCCTTGGAAATCTGATTGGACAAATCACCGTACTTTAAGGCTGCAAGTCCTACCCGGGCAGCTATCGCCCTTGCCTCCTCCTCATCCATGGTGCGGTTTTCCATGATTTTTCTGTAAACCTCTTCATTGACGCTGTTTATCAGATTTTCCAGCCTCATCACTCCGCCCTCCCTGGTCTTGAAGGGCTTGCCATCCTTACCGTTCATGGTGCCATAGCCGATGTGAATCAGCTCAGTATCTTCTCTTACCAGCTTTGTCTTTCTGGCACAGCGGAATACCGTTTCAAAATACAGCTCCTGACGCTTGTCGGTAATGTATATAATCTTGTCGGGGTTAAAAAGCTCCATACGCTCAACGATGGTTGCCAAATCGGTTGTGTTGTAAAGGGAGGCACCATCTGATTTCTGAATGATGCAGGGCGGAATCTCCCTGGTATCCGTCTCCTCCTTGACATCCACCACCAGGGCTCCTTCGCTGATACGGGTATAATTATTATCCTTCAGATATTTTATCATATCCGGAATATATGGCTGGGCATCGCTTTCAGCCTTCCACAGATCAAAGGATACCTGCAGGATATCATAAAGTCTTTTTATATCGGTTACGGAAACATCAATCATATGCTTCCAGATGGCGGTATAGCCTCTATGGCCGTTTTGAAGCTGATAGGTTATCTGCTTGGCCTCCTCCCTGAATTCAGGATTCTCCTTGGAGTAGGCGCTGGCCGCAGGATATATTTCCTCCAGCTCTGATATGGTAAAGGGAGCCTCCTTTGGATATTCCCCTTCGTAACCTTCATCAAAATAAACCAGCTCAGGCTTACGTCTTTTCAGCTCAGCTATTATCAATCCCATCTGGGTGCCCCAGTCTCCAAGATGTACATCGCCGATAACCGTATTTCCGAAAAAGCGCAGCAGCCTCTTTATAGATTCGCCAATTACAGCCGAACGCATGTGGCCTACATGCAAGGGCTTTGCAATATTTGGTCCACCATAATCGATAAGGATTTTCCTGGGATTGGGGTCCTTTTCACATCCAAGGCTTTCATCGGCCCTCATTCTGTTCAGATAATCCGATAAAAACTCATCCGTCAGTGTAATATTGATAAATCCAGGCATAATAGCCGCAACCTCCTTGAAGCTTGCGCTGGATTTCAGCTCATCCACAATCTCCTGGGCTATTTTTATAGGTGCTGTTTTGTACTGCTTAGCTGCCGCCAGGGCTCCATTGCATTGATACTGGCACAAATCAGGTCTGTTTGAAATTGTTACAAAGCCATACTTTTCGTCATAGCCTTTATTTATAAAGGCCTGCTTAACCTCATCGGTAATCAGTTCAATAACAGTTTTCATATTGCTTCATTCCTTTCGTCTGAACACGTATTAGCCAGCCGAATAATTAGACTCTTTATCGGCAATATTTATTTTAACCATTACTTTATCACAGATTTCCGCTATTGTCATCATATAACAAAATATTTTGCCTGCTATGAGTACAGCTTATATAATGGAAAAATCGGCAATTTTCAGAATTATGTAGTTCTGGGGTTATGAGTCAATTTTCCCTATGATAAAGATATTTATGTAAATTTTCTCATTTGAATCGTTAATACGAAAAATTTAAAAAAGTAATAATAATAGGAAAAATTATTTTAATTATCGAAAAAAATTAAAGAAAATGACATAAGGACTATTTTTTTTATCTATTTTGTTGTATATTAGTTATGGAATGAGGACTAATTATAGTAATAATATATATCAAATACAGATTTAATATATTATGGGGCTTATATTGGTTTGGCAGCTCCTGTAATATTGTAACAAGGCACGCAGCACTACATCGGAGAGAAGACAATTGCGGATATTCTCAATGTGAAGAATACTCGGATTATATTTAAAGAAAAGGAAAGGAGAATGTCATGTTTGGGCTATATTTCGGGAAGTACTTAGTGGAAAAGAAACGAATTTCTCAATCGCAATATGAAGAGCTAATCCGGCTGCAGCAAAATGCTCGTGCGAAGTTAGGTGTTATTGCCGTATCTGAGAAATTGCTGACCACAAAGCAGGCTGAGGAGATCAACAATCTCCAAAAGGTTATGGATAAGCGCTTTGGCGACATAGCTATTGAAAAGGGCTATCTGCTTGCTGAGGAAGTCGCTTATTTGTTGAACATGCAGGGCAATCCATACCTTCAGTTTGTTCAGGTATGTTCAGACAGCAATATTCTGACACTTGATGAAATTGAGAAGCTTCTGGAGGATTATAAGGCTGAGTATGGCTTGTCAGACTCGGATGTAGACGCACTAAAATCAGGCGATATTGATAGAATTATTCCTGTGTTTGTCAGCAGAAGTTCCTCTCTGAGCTATGATTGCATTAGCTTGAACATCAGGAATATAGTAAGATTTATAAGTAACAGCATTATGCTTAAGAAGGTATATACAGTAAATTCATATGAATATGATGCAATATCCTGTCAGAATCTGATCGGTGATCAAAATTTATTCGTAGCCTTCGCAGCGGACGGCGACAATCTTCTTCAGATAGCAAATCCCTTTGCCAAGGAAGATTTTAATCAGATGAATGAGGACGCTTTTGATTCAGTATGTGAGTTTATCAACTGCAATAACGGACTGTTTGCTTCAGAATTAAGTCATAAGGACATACATATTGACATGACACCGCCATTATTTTACACAAATGGCAAGCTTTCTTCTGAAGGTGACATCTATGTAGTTCCTTTAATCATCAATGACAAACAGGTTGATTTGCTTGTAGCAGTTGACAGTGTAGTACAGATTGCTTAATATTATTATATATAGGTGATAGATATATAGTATTTCAATCCGATATAGCATGCCGCAGGAAGTGGCAGATGGAGGTTACTATGTCAAGAATTCTAATGGTAGACGATTCCAAAACATCACGCAAAATATTAAGAGGCATTTTGGAGGAAAATGGTCATGTTATAGTCGGTGAAGCGGTTAATGGCTTAGAGGCTATTGAAATGTACAAATCCTTGCATCCCGATATAACTACCATGGATATTACTATGCCAGTTAAGGATGGCTTGACCGCATTAAAGGAGATTATGGAATATGATCCTAACGCAAAGGTAGTTATGGTTACTGCCGCCGGTCAGAAAACCAAGATGATTGATGCCCTTAAGTACGGAGCGGCTGAATTCCTTACAAAGCCCTTTGAAGCTGCTCAAATAATTGAAATCATTAACAGGGTTAGTCAGTAATTCTTTTCTCCCATCTTTATTAGTTTAGTTAATAAATATGCTTATATGCGTTTATATAAATAAATGTGATTTGCTCCATCGAGATGGGGCAGGGTTATTATGTGTTTTATTGTAGTAATGGCATTATGATGTCCGCAACAATAAAACCGGAAATAAATTTATACCCTCCTGCGTCAGGTGTAGAGACGGTTAGTATAAAATTAGGTTAAAAGGGAACCGTATTAGATGCCGGTTCCCTTTTTTATACCGATTTTATCGCTTTTTCTTTATTTGGCTCAGCCTTTCACAGGCATTATAATTGCTGCCGCAATATAGGCCAGAATTCCAAAGCCGGTAAGACCGAATATAGCCCACAGCAGGCGTACTACCGTAGGATCGATATTAAGATATTCCCCTATGCCTGCACATACACCACAAAGCATTTTATCGGTATTAGAGCGATGCAATTTTTTAGGATCCATAGGCTTTACTCCTTTCACATTAAGCTCTACACTTATATATTAATGGAAATCAACATTTATATTGCCAATGCCACATTCAAGCACAAGCATGCTGTCAGCATTGTTATCAATTTTTTTGTTAACATGACTATAGGAGTGCTTATCGATAACCACATTCCCCAGTCCAGAACTAAGCTCATAGGAATAATCTCGTTCGTCTCCTTCCAAATCCAGCTCAATCCGGCCAATACCGCATTTAATTACATTATCTCCTGTCAGGCATCCTTTTATTTTAATCTCACCAAGACCACATTCAACTTCAGCATCGTGTGCTGCAATATTACCGATAGTCATACTGCCGGCGCCAACCTCATATTCAGATCTTCTCGTTATCCTAAGCTGCTGTATATCAAGCTCGCCTGCGCCAACCCTGAACTTTCCTTCTTCAGCATATATGGCCTTGACATCAACCTTTCCGGCGCCAATATCCAGATCGCATTTTCTTGCAGTAAAATCCCTGGGAAGCGTTATTGTAATTTCTCTGGAGCCATCCGCAAAACGCAGGCCAAAAATATTTATGTCACGAATATCCAGATCTATAATATTAAATATACCATATTTTTCCCTGATGTACCAGACTCCATTAGAAACATAGGACTTAAAAAATTTCTCAGGTACATTCTTTGCTTCAATGGAAAAAGCATCCCCTTCCCTTATGGTTACCTTTCCGTGGGAAAATTCAAAATCAAGACTTTCCACATTTTCATATCTTTCATAGAATGAATGGTTATTAATCTTTCTCCATTTTATGCCATATATGGCTGCAACAATTAATACAACAGCACCAATGCCTATAGCCAGCAGGCTTATGATCAACCATACCCTGGTAAAGGTTTTCATGCCATCACCCTCCTCTTTTTAAAGGGCTTGCTGCATAGGTCCACTATTGCTCTTATCATGGCCGGCAGCAGCTTTTTGCATACTACAATAAATGCCAGAGTCAGCAGCATCCCTATCCCAAGTATAATCAGGCCTCCTCCGATAAAAGCGGCTCCTATTGCCGGAATACTTAGCTGCACCAGACCGCTGATGCAAAGGGCTATTCCCGTTATCATCAGGCAAACACCAACCGCGCCAAAGCTAAAGAGAATTCCTAAAATCGTCATAACTATTCCCAGAAGAACTCCTGCTACTCCCAAAAGAAGCGGCGCCCAAATAAAGGATGTACATACCGCAATCAGTATTAACAGGCCTCTGTTTGAATTCCTGCTTTCCGGCTGTGTCTGACCGTAACCGCTTTGATTGCTGCCTGCATACCCATTTTGACCCGCATGCTTATCAGGCTTTACCAGCTCATATTTATCCTCAAGCTCATCAGCTTCTTTATATCCTCTCTCTGTAAAATAACCTGTGCTTTTTCCTTCCCCTGCACCTGCCAGCAATTCTGCCTTAATAATTCTGGCTACCTTCGCCGGAGAGCCTAATTCCCTGATTATCTCATCCTCATGCTCCTTGCCGGCATCCTCGAAATAGCCGTCATAATACCTAAGAGCCTCTTCTCTTTCTTCCAAAGGGATATCCGATAATAAGCTTTCCAGCTCTTTCATGAATTCCTGCTTCGACATCTATTTCACTCCTTCAAATATACAGTTGATTTTATTTGAATAATTACGCCATTCCTCCCGGTATAGCCTAAGCTGCATCATCCCTTTGTCAGTTATCTTATAATACCTTCGGTTTCTGCCTGCATACTCCAAATCATAAACCTGCAGGCATTCCTCCTTCTGCAATCTTCTAAGGACCGGGTACAGGGTTGACTCTGAAATTTCAATAGCCCGTCGGACATCCTGGGTGATTTTATAGCCATAGGTACCTTCCGGTTCCATCGATACAACAGCGAGCACAATTGCATCCAGCAATGCTGAACCGGTATTGAATACCATATACTCACTCCTCTCTACAACACACAATATTATTTGATTGATAATACTATACAGCATATAATATTATATGTCAATAAGGATATATTAGAACCTGATTAAAATTTATATATCCTTTCTTTAAATAAATTAGGCTAATATTGCATAGCCAAACATTTCACCGGACGCCTTTCTAAGAAGCAAATTAACGATCATATCTTTTCTTAACTAAATTTTATCCATTTGAAATATGATAAATCTCCTGATAAGCAAAAAGCATTATACCTAAAGGGTTGAGCAATCCCTCAGGAATAATGTTCTTGGCATACACATAAGTCCGCTGCGATTTACTTCTTTGGCAGTGTTACGGTAAATGCGCTTCCTGCATTCTTTTCACTTTGAACAGTAACCTCTCCCCCGTGGGCATGGACTATTGATTTTACAATGGCGAGCCCTATACCGGAGCCTCCTGTATTACGGTTACGGGACTTGTCGGCCCGGTAAAACCTCTCAAAGATAAAGGGCAGCTCCTCACTGTCAATACCTGTCCCCATATCCCTGATAACAAATCCGCAGCTTTTGCCTGCATCAAAGATTTCAAAATAAATCGACTTTCCGCTGTCGGAATATTTGATAGAATTGGACAGCAGATTTGCCACCACCTGCTTGAGGCGGTCATTATCGGCCATCAGATGGGGGCTGGCGCCGGATATTGTAACCGTAAGGCCTTTGTCCTTAAGTTCGGCTTCAAAGGCATTTACTGTCTTTTCTATAAGTAGGCGCAAATCCACCTTACTCTTTTCCAGCTTAAGATTGTCGGCTTCAATCCTTGTCAGCTGCTCCAAATCCCCCACCAGCTTGCTTATTCGGACAACCTCCTCCTGGCAGCTTGCCAGTCGCTCGCTAGTCGCCTCCCAGATACCTTCAGTCATAGCCTCAAGATAAGATTGCAAAATTGATATCGGAGTCCGCAGCTCATGGGCAACATCCGCCGTCAGCTGCTTTCGCATCCTCTCAAGGGTCTCAAGGCTTCCGGCAAGATGGTTAATTGTTCCTTCCAAAAGCTTGATTTCCCGTATCCTGCTTTCCTCCTCCAGCCTAATCTCATACCTTCCCTCAGCAATCTGCCTGGTGGCATCAACAGTTTTAAGAATGGGTCTGCTAATCCTGTCAGCCATAATATGGCAGACAAAAAGGGAAGCAAGCGATGCTGCCAAAGCAATTATAATCAGTATGGTATTTAATGAATGAAGGAAATTAACATCATTTTCATTCAGGAAAAAGGGTCCGAAGCAGCTTATGCTGACCATTCCCACAGTCTCTCCATCCTTGACCAGCTCGTAATCTGAAGAAACGAATTCTCCGTCCAGCCGGGGATACTCAACCTCCATTCTCCTGGATATCTTGTCCATAATCTGATTGCAGAGGCTCATGTCATGGCTCATGGCATCCCAGAGAGTATTGCCGCCTTTGTCATAAACCCTGATGATATATCCTTCATAAAGCGAAAACATCCCTATCGCTTGGAGATACTGTATATCCCACTGCTCTGTGGAGGCCGAATACTGCTCGCTTAAGCTTGACACTATTATCTGAATCTTTAACTCCTGCTGTCTGGCTACATAATCTGTAAATTTTCTGTTGATAAATATATTGGCCAGAAAGCTTATGACTATAATGGTAATCAGCACTATTGCCAATATGGTAGAGGTTAGTTGCGATTTCAGACTTTTTGGCAATTACTCACCCCCAAATTTATATCCTACTCCATGTATGGTCTTTATATATACCGGTCTTTTCGCATCCTTCTCAATCTTTTGCCTCAGATTCTTTATATGGCTGTCTATTGTCCTGTCATAGCCCTCATACTCATCCCCAAAGGCGGCTGCTATAAGCTCATCCCTTGTTAATACCTTACCTGAATTCCTAATAAAGGCGGTCAGGATCTTGTATTCATTCGGTGTCAGTTTTATATCCTCCAGCTCTCCCTGAGAGCTTTTTCTGGTTATGGAATGCCTTTCAAAATCCACAAGCAGGTCGCCATCGTTAAAGCTTCTGATGCCAAGTATCGGCATAATGTCATCAGCCGCTCTTCTTAAAACCGCTTCAATTCTCGCATGAAGGGATTTCAGACTGAAGGGCTTTGTTATATAATCATCCGCTCCAATGCCAAGACCTGTCAGCATATCGGCTTCATCTGATTTAGCAGTCAGCATAATAATCGGTACATTTGATTTTTTTCTTATTGCTCTGCATACCTCTTCACCAGCTATTTCAGGCAGCATAAGATCCAAAATCACCATTATAAAGCTTTCCCTGTCAAACAGCTCTAACGCCTTTTTACCATCCATTGCAGGAATTACAAGATATCCCTTGCTCTCAAGAAAGGACTTAATCACTCCCACAAGCTTCTCTTCATCCTCTACCAGCAATATCCTTTTTCTGATTCCTGTCATAGCTCCTCCGTGACAATTTTCTTAATCCCTTTACTGTAAGCTGCATCCTTCAGCATTACTATACCCAAAGTATAATCCATGCAGCATATAATACAAGCTATATGTTAAAATCCCGGATAAGTCATATAGCGCATAATAAGCCTTAAGCCAATTATATTACAGGAATATGAAAATAATATGGAGAATAGCAGTCCTTTTATTCAACAGGAAATTCGGAGGAATTTCCTGTTTACATGAAAAATTAAGCATAATCCGGATAATGATAAAACCGGCCTGCAAACAAGCTTAAGCTGCAGGCCGGACTAATTTATCCCTGTTCAATTTTAACAGCAGCCATCCGTTATCATCAGACATTTACTGTCTGCTGGCTTCAGGCAGAATATTAATACTTCAGGCTTCTGATTAAGACAGTCAATTACCAGATACCCTGATCCATCATGGCTGTGGCAACCTTCTCGAAGCCGGCAATATTGGCTCCAACTACATAGTTGCCTGCTGCATTGTATCTCTTTGCAGCATCATCTATATTATGGAAGATATTAACCATGATCTGCTTTAATTTTGAATCCACCTCTTCGAAGCTCCAGCTCAGTCTCTCGCTGTTCTGGGTCATCTCAAGGGCGGATGTTGCTACGCCGCCGGCATTGGCTGCTTTGCCGGGTGCAAACATTACACCATTAGCCAGCAGATATTCTGTAGCATCCAGTGTAGTAGGCATATTGGCTCCCTCGGCCACAGCGATGCATCCATTGGCAACAAGATCCTTGGCATCCTCAAGGGTGAGCTCGTTCTGGGTAGCGCAAGGAAGGGCTACATCACATTTAACAGACCATACTCCTCTTCCCTCATGATATTCGGCATTCGGTCTGTAATTCTTGTATTCGCTGAGACGGGCTCGTCTTAGCTCCTTAATCTCCTTAAGGGCAGCCAGATCAATGCCATCCTTGTCATATACCCAACCGTTGGAATCGGAGCAGGTTACAACCTTGGCACCCAGCTGCTGAGCTTTTTCAATTGCATAAATGGCAACATTACCTGCACCGGACACTGCTATAACCTTATCCTGGATGCTATGACCATTACACTTAAGCATTTCCTCTGTCAGATACAGCAGGCCATAGCCTGTTGCTTCCTTTCTTACAAGGGAGCCGCCATATGTTAATCCCTTGCCTGTCAGAATACCCTCATAGGAGCCGGTGATTTTTTTGTACTGACCATACATATATCCGATTTCTCTGGCGCCTGTCCCAATATCACCTGCAGGAACATCAATGTCGGCACCAAGATACTTATAAAGTTCAGTCATAAAGCTGGTGCAGAAGGCCAAAATCTCCCTGTCGGACTTGCCCTTAGGATCAAAGTCCGAACCACCCTTGCCTCCTCCTATAGGAAGGCCTGTAAGGGAGTTTTTGAAAATCTGCTCAAATCCCAGAAATTTGATGATACCAAGGTTAACTGACGGATGCAGTCTTAAGCCACCCTTGTAGGGTCCTATGGCATTGTTAAACTGCACACGATAACCGGTGTTGACCTGCACCTTACCGCTGTCATCAACCCATGCCACCTTGAACTTAATCTGTCTGTCAGGCTCTACTAGTCTTTCAAGAAGCGCTTCTCTTCTGTACTTTTCTTCATTCGCTTCAATAACAACCCTCAAAGACTCGAGAACCTCCCGTACAGCCTGATGGAACTCAGGTTCTGCCGGATTCTTTCTTACCACTAATTCAATTACTTCATCTACATATCCCATACTTTTAATCCCCTTTGATTAAAATTTTTATATTAATTTTTAATATCTCAGGAATCATCCAAAGAATTTTCTGAGAAAGCTGATTTGCCGCCCTATAGAAAATATCCTGTCATTTTCTATAAATCGCACTATTCCACAGAAATCGAAGGTTACTTTTATGGAATTAATTCTGTTAAGAATTTCGGCTGAAATTTCTTAAAAAAATCAGTTGTCAGCTATAAATTCATTGGAAACTTTAACATGATCAAAAAAAGGCGCATTAAAATAAGCAAATGCGCCTTTGAATTTGCTTTTTTTATTATATTCGCTTGCACTAAATAATGCAATAATTTTTTATTTATAATACTATTATAATTTTTTATATTTCCTATAATTTCAACTTATAAGTATATAAATTTTCATAGTAAAGGCTTATGACAAGCCTTAGCTTAATGAGTTCAAAATGCTTTTCAAATCAAAAAAGGTATATTATTTCCGCATTTCTTATGCTATAATGCAGAAATACAAGAGCTATAGCTGATCTGATTCAGGCTATAAGCGCAGCAAGTATTTTGAGTAACAGAAGCAAGAAATTAATAAATATTAAGAAGTATTTTAAGCATAAATAAAAGGAGTCTTATTATGGCCTTCGATGGAGTTGTAATTGCAAATTTGGTTAATGAGCTGCGTTCCCATCTGTTGGGCGGGCGTATAAATAAAATTGCACAACCGGAAAAGGACGAGCTGCTTCTGACCGTAAAGGGACAGGCCAAAGAACCATATAAGCTTTTGCTTTCAGCAGGCGCAGGACTGCCGCTTGTTTACCTGACCCAAAGCAATAAGCCCAGTCCCATAACCGCACCAAATTTCTGCATGCTGCTGAGAAAGCATCTGAACAATGCAAGGATTATTGATATTTACCAGCCGGGGCTTGAGCGAATCATCAATTTCAAGCTGGAGCACCTGGATGAAATGGGTGATCTTAGAATAAAATACCTGATTGTTGAGCTTATGGGCAAGCACAGCAATATTATCTTCTGCGATGAAGATATGACTATAATAGACAGTATCAAAAGAATCAACCAGTTTGTCAGCTCGGTCAGGGAGGTCTTACCGGGCAGAAAATATTTTATCCCTGAAACGATTGCAAAGCTGAATCCTTTAGAACTCAGCTATGAAAGCTTTCGCGAGCAAATTCTGCAAAAAGCCATGCCTATTGGCAAGGCCCTTTACAACGGCCTGACAGGTATAAGCCCGCTTCTTGCCAATGAGCTTTGCTGCCGGGCATCCATAGACAGCGACGACTCTACAGCTTCTTTGTCAGAGGCCGCCGGCCTGCACCTTTATAAGGTTCTTGAACGGATGATGGAGGATGTAAAGACTGTCGCCTTTTGCCCGAATATAATTTTAGAAGATGGCAGTCCCATAGAATTTTCCAGCGTAAGACTGAGCAGCTATGAAAATTATGAAAAGCAGTACTTTGACTCTATATCGGAGCTGCTGGAAAGCTTCTATGCCGCCAAAAATGCCGCCGCCCGCATAAAGCAGAAATCCATTGATCTGCGCAAAATCGTGGCAAATGCCCTGGAGCGAGCAGCAAAAAAGTATGACCTGCAGCAAAAGCAGCTTAAGGATACTGAAAAGAGGGATAAATACAGAATATATGGCGAGCTGATCACTGCCTACGGCTATGGTCTGGATGCCGGAGCGAAGATCCTTAATACGATTAACTACTATACCGGCGAAGAAATAAGCATTCCTCTGGACCCGACCCTGACAGCCATGGAAAATGCAAAGCAATATTTTGATAAATACAACAAGCTCAAAAGAACCTATGATGCCCTTACGGTGCAGCTAGCGGAAACAAGCGAGGAGCTGACTCATCTTGAGTCTATCAAAAATGCACTGGAAATAGCAACTGATGAAAGCGATCTTGCGGCTGTAAAAAAAGAGCTGATGGAATACGGATATATCAAGCGCAAATCATCAGATGCCAAAAGAGTTGACAAGGGCGCAAAGGGCTCCGGAAAGAGCAGGCCACTGCACTACATTTCATCAGACGGTTTTCATATATATGTAGGAAAAAACAATTACCAGAACGACGAGCTGACCTTTAACCTGGCCGACGGAGGAGACTGGTGGTTTCATGCCAAGAAGGCAGCCGGTTCCCATGTGATAGTTAAAACAGAGGGCAAGGAGCTGCCGGATTCGACTTTTGAAGAGGCTGCAAGGCTGGCTGCTTATTATTCAAGCGAAAGAGATGCCGACAAGGTTGAGGTGGATTATACCCTGAGAAAGAATATAAAGAAGCCTGCAGGTGCCAAGCCGGGCTTTGTGATATATTACAGCAATTACTCAATGATGGCATCCACCGATATATCAGGAATTACGGAAATTAAATAGCAGTCATAAAAGAAAGGTAAGGTTATAATGATAATTGCAGATTGTCATGTACATTCGGACTTTTCCAGTGATTCTAAGGCTCCTATGGAGCAAATGATTGAGAAAGGTATAGAAGAAGGCTTAAAATGGATCTGTTTTACGGATCATATGGATTATGATTATCCGCCGGTCAGTGAATACAGCTTTGTCTTCGATCCGGAAGCTTATGTTAGAAAAATAAACGAGCTCAAGGAGCGCTATAAAGCTCAGATTGAAATACTTACAGGAATTGAGCTGGGCTTACAGCCCCATCTTTCCGAGAGGATGGCTGCCCTGCTGAAGAGCTTTTCCTTCGATTTTGTAATCGGCTCCTCCCATGTAGTCGACAATATGGACCCATATTATGCTGATTACTGGGAAAACCGTTCTGTAAAGGACGGTATATACCGCTATTATGAATCCATCATAGAAAACTGCAAGGCCTTTCAGGGCTTTGACGTATACGGGCATATCGACTATATTATCAGATATGTTCCCGGCCAGCTAAACAGCCCGGTAAAAATGGACTATTCCTATGCCGAATATGCCGATATTCTGGATGAAGTGCTTAAAACTATAATTACCTCCGGCAAGGGTATCGAGGTTAACAGCTCAGGGCTGAAATATGGCCAAACCTACCCTCACCCCAAGCCGGAAATACTTAAAAGATACAAGGAATTAGGCGGCGAGCTGATCACCATCGGCTCAGACGCCCACAGGCCGGAGCATCTCTGCTACAGCTTTTCAGTTATTTCGGATTTGCTTAAGAGCCTTGGCTTTAAATACTATGCGGTCTTCATACTGGGCAAGCCGGTGTATGAAAGGCTGTGAAAAAAGGCCTATGCCTGTAGACTCTTTTATAAAACCCATTATCATTATAATTATTGCCATCTATACTATGGTTCCTCCGCCGATACAGTAATCTCCCTGATAAAAGACTACTGCCTGTCCGGGAGTTATTGCCCTCTGGGGTTCCTCAAAGACGCATAAAATCTCATCCTCTCCGGTCTGCCTGATTACACACCTTGCCCCCTTATGGCTGTATCTGATTTTTGCCTCGACCTCAAGCTCACCATCCAGCCCTTCTATTGCCATAAAGTTTATATTTCTTGCCTTGAGCCTGTCGGAGAAAACCTCATTCGCGCCTGCCAGGACCACCTCATTACTGTCCGGCCTTATCTCCTTGACAAACATAGGCTGTCCCATAGCTATTCCCAGGCCCTTGCGCTGGCCGATAGTATAATGGATATAGCCCTTATGCCTGCCTATTACCTCGCCGGCGGTGTTTATAAAGTTACCGGGGAGCAGTCCAGCATATTTTTTGTCCCCTGACTTATCTGCCGGTTCATTATCAGCCAGCTTATTGTCCCTGATATATTCCTCGATAAAGGCTGCATAATCGTTATCCGGCACAAAGCATATCTCCTGGCTGTCAGGCTTGTTTGCAACAGGCAGCTTCAGCTGTGCTGCTATAGCGCGAATCTCATCCTTGCTGTAGGCTCCCACCGGCATCAGGGTATGAGCCAGCTGGAACTGGGTCAGATTATACAAGGCATAGGTCTGATCCTTTGACTGAGTTACGCTCTTTTTTATGGTGTACCTTCCGTTGGGCAGCTTTACTATTCCTGCATAGTGCCCCGTCGCAATATAAGAGGCTCCGATATCCAGCGACCGCTTAAGCAGAGCCTCCCATTTTACAAATCTGTTGCATGCTATACATGGATTTGGAGTCCTCGCCTGGAGGTATTCCGATACAAAATAATCTATGACATGCTTTTTAAATTCCTGCTTGAAGTTCATGACATAATAGGGGATGTCAAGAACCGCAGCCACCCTTCTGGCATCCTCTACGGCGGAAAGGCCGCAGCAGCCGCCATTTTCTTCTATTGTGCAGCTATCCTCATCCTGCCAGATCTGCATGGTAACTCCTATCACATCATAACCGGCCTTCTTGAGAAGATAGGCTGCCACGGAGGAGTCAACCCCTCCGCTCATTCCTACTACTACCTTTTCCATTTCGCCTCCAAGCTAATTTTCACGAAAAGCATATCTTAATATGTGTCTTTTCCTAATCTTTTTATACAGTATTCTTCTTAACTAGCACATACACCTGTATATATGTCTGTTTCATAATGTGCCTGCATATTGCACCATGAATGATGATTGCATTATAAATGACGATTGCATCATAAATGATGCAAGGCGCATTATTACCGGTCATATGGCAGGATTGTCAGGTGTCAGGATTAGTCCTCTTCCTGTTCCTCATCCTCATGTATATCGGACTTGGGCTTATCCAGCCCTTCTATTTTAATGCCCTTCTTTTCCGCATAATCCCAAAGGGCCGCATGAATTGCCTCCTCGGCCAGCAATGAGCAATGAACCTTCACCGACGGCAGGCCGTCAAGCGCCTCCATAACCGCCTTGTTGGTGACCTTCAGAGCCTCCTGGATGGTTTTTCCCTTAACCAGCTCCGTTGCCATGCTGCTGGTGGCTACAGCCGCACCGCAGCCGAAGGTCTTGAACTTGACATCCCTGATTACTCCGTTGTCGTCGATGTCAAGATACATACGCATGATATCGCCGCATTTTGCATTACCGACAGTACCGACACCGCTGGCATTCTCTATTTCACCGACATTTCTCGGATTTGTAAAATGATCCATAACTTTTTGTGAATACATACTCTTTTCCTCCACTATTCATTTATCTGTTTGTTGACGGTTACTGCTTTTTCTTCATAAAATCCTCATAAAGCGGAGACATTCTGCGAAGCTTTTCCACTATTTCCTTTATCCTGTCCACAGTAAAGTTAATCTCTTCTTCAGTATTTTCATGTCCTACCGTAAGCCTCAAAGAACCATGGGCTATCTCATGAGGCAATCCTATCGCCAGCAGCACATGTGACGGATCCAATGACCCGGATGTGCAGGCTGAACCGCTGGAAGCGCATATATTGTTCATATCAAGCATTATCAGCAGCGACTCGCCCTCGATAAACTGGAAGCTTACATTCACATTGTTCGGAAGCCTTCTTACCTTGTCCCCGTTTACCCGCACAAACGGAATCTCATCCAGTATACGCTTCATTAGAAGATCCCTTAGGCGAATTTCCTTCCGGGCCCGCTCCTCCATAGTTTCAAGCGCAATTTCCGCCGCCTTGCCGAAGCCGATAATTCCGGGAACATTCTCGGTGCCGGCCCTTCTTTTTCTTTCCTGGCCTCCGCCATGAATGAAGGAACGCAGCTTGATGCCCTTTCTGATATAGAGGCAGCCAATTCCCTTAGGTCCATTAAGCTTATGGGCGCTTGCGCTGAGCATATCTATATTCATCTCATTAACATCAATCGGTACCTGTCCGAATGCCTGTACAGCGTCGGTATGGAACAGGATATCATGCTTTTTGGCTATTGCGCCGATTTCCTTAATCGGCTGTATTGTACCGATCTCGTTATTGGCAAACATTACTGAAATCAGTATGGTGGTCGGACGAATCGCCCTCTCAAGCTGATCCAGCTTGATGATTCCGTTTTCGTCCACATCTATATAGGTCACCTCAACACCGTTTTTCTCCAGATACTCGCAGGTATGCAAAATTGCATGATGCTCAATTTTTGAGGTAATGATATGATTACCCTTTGATGCATATACTTCCGCAACAGCCTTCAAAGCCCAGTTATCGGCCTCTGTTCCTCCACCGGTAAAGAAAATCTCGGAGCTTTCTGCGCCGATAACCTTTGCCACCTTGGCTCTGGCTTCGTCAATACCTCTTTTTACCTGTGCGGAAAATTCATAAATGCTTGAAGGGTTGCCATACAGCTCTGTAAAATATGGAAGCATCGCCTCCACTACTTCCGGTCTGGTTTTTGTAGTTGCAGCATTATCCAGATATATTTTCTTCTCCATGTCGACATCTCCTAATTCAAAATTTATTTTCCACAAGCATATTTGGCTTTTGTGTCGTTGCCGTTACTATCTGCCTGAATTTTTCTGCTCTCATCCACCAGTTCGGAAAGCATGATGCCATCAACAGCTTCGTTTATACTATCACTAATACGCTTCCAAACATATTTTGCGACGCAGGTATCTGCGTTACTGCAGCCCGTCGTGCTTTCAGTAGCGATGACCTCTGAGCAGTCAACCGGACTCAGATCTCCCTCAAGGGCCCTGAGAATATCGCCGACGGATATTTTATCTGCGGCAACCGCCAGCTTATAACCTCCCTGCGCTCCTCTGATTCCGTTAACAATTCCGGCCTTTTTCAGCCTGGCTATCAGCTGCTCCAGATAATTCATCGATATTCCCTGACGCTCGGCTATCTGGCTTAAGGCTACGGCATCCTCATGGTCATGCATGGCCAGATCTATAACAGCCCTAAGGCCGTATCTCCCTTTGGTTGACAGTTTCATGACATCACCTCAGTTCCTTCTCCCAATGGTGGATAACCATTAATTCCTACCATTTTAATTCCTATTAATTTAATTCCTATTAATTTACTTGGATATAAATATAACACTTCAGAAATATATTGTCAATAGATTCTACTTAAATATTCCATAAAATTTATCCTTTTCGGATTTTCACCATTTATGCTTTTTATATATGATTTAACAATTAGCATCTTTCGGATTAATACAGGATTTTCTCTTTCTTATGAAACAGTCCTATAGGCATATAGGGATTTTAGAACCGATCGGGCGAGATATAAAATAATTTTGCATTGATAGTTTGCTGATAATATATTACTATTATTCTATAAAAATCGATGTTATACTACATAACAGACGACAGTTAATTAATTCCAGGATATGATTTTAATATCTGGCTGCACTCTATTTTATAACTTACTATCAATTCAAATAGCTGAAGAATTTTTAATTATTGATTATGCTTATTATGAATTATTGTTGATTGCTCCTAGTAACAGAGTAAATATTTACTCAAAATTAAAACTGAGGATTAATGACATTATAGCTGAAATATTCATGCATATACCAAATCAATCAGCAAAGGGATAATTAGGCTCAAGATAAATCAAACAGCCAAATCAGATAAAGGAGGCTAAAGCATATGGAACGAAGAGATAAGATTAACTACTACCTGGACCTGGCCGAGGTCGTCTCCAAGAGGGGAACCTGCCTAAGGAGGCGTTACGGGGCTGTAATCGTAAAAAACGATGAGGTTATTGCCACCGGATATGTGGGGGCTCCGAGAGGAAGAAAAAACTGCTGCGACGTAGGCGAGTGCGTGCGGGCCAAGCTTAATATTCCCAGAGGTGAGCGCTATGAATTGTGTCGCAGTGTCCATGCCGAGGCCAATGCTATTATCAGCGCCTCAAGAGACAAGATGATAGGAAGCGCCCTCTTTCTTACCGGCACGGAGGTAGACACTGGCGAATATGTGAAGAACTCCAGCTGCTGCTCCATGTGCAAGCGTATGGTTATAAATGCGGGTATTGAGAAGGTATACATAAGGGATACAAAGGATGAATACCATGTTATCGAGGTAAAAGACTGGGTTAATGACGACGAATCCCTGGAGGGTGTATTCGGCTATTAATTGCCTGATTTTATAGCAAACATCTTTTCTCCTAACATAACTGCTTCGGATGTGAAATATAATACATAAAAGGTATATTCAGTGATTAGTGCAGACACGCTAATCACTGTTTTTAAAGAGAGGCATGGTTATTGTATGGAGAAGAAGGTGCTTACCGCCCAACAGGCCAGATATATAAAAATAAGCAATCTCCTAAGGGGAACCGTAATACTGACACTTGCAGGCTTTGCTACCCGCTTTATAGGCTTTTTCTACCGCATTTTTCTGTCCAATGCCATGGGTGCGGAGCTTATGGGAATCTACCAGCTGGTTTTCCCGGTATTTACTATATGTTATACCATATTTGCCATGGGTATCCAAACAGCCCTGTCAAGACTTATTGCATCCGAAACAGGAAGAGGCAATTACAGGAATATATATAGAATTTTAAGAATCGGCATACTGCTGTCGGTTGGGCTGGCCTTGCTGCTGTCTTTTCTTGTTTACATATTTGCCGACCAAATCGCCCTGCGTTTTCTGCTTGAAGCAAGAAGTGCCTCCTCCCTGAGGCTGGTAGCGATAGCCTTTCCCTTCTGCGGTATAACCGCGTGCATCAACGGCTATTACTATGGTTTGAAAAAAACCGCCGTTCCGGCTACAACCCAGCTGGTTGAACAGGCCTTCAGGGTACTGGTAGTATATATGATTGCCCTGTATGCAGGAGCCGGCGACATCAGGGTAAGCTGCGAAATAGCAGTAATAGGCCTGGTAGCCGGTGAGCTGACTTCATGTATCTACAATCTTACGTCCATATTTTTTATTAAATTACCTCCGGACTTATCTGCAGAGGGTCCCGGCCTTCAAAATACCGTCAGCAGGCGCAGCACGATCCTGCACAATCTCTTGTCACTGAGTGTTCCCTTATCCGCAAACCGGCTGCTGCTGAGCATCCTCCACAGCATCGAGGCTATACTTATACCTGCAATGCTGCGTAGATCCGGTCTTTCCAGCCAGGATGCCATGGTTACATTTGGTGTCCTTAACGGCATGTCCATACCCTTTATTATGTTTCCCACCGCCATTACCAATGCCCTGGCGGTTCTGGTTCTGCCCACCATTTCTGAAGCCCAGGCAGCCGGCAACAACAATACAATCGGAAAAACCACATCCATTACCATCAAATACAGCCTTATAATAGGAATTATCAGCTCCGGAGTGTTTATAGCCTTCGGCAGGGATCTTGGCAATGCCGTTTTCCACAACGAAGCCAGCGGCAATTACCTTACTATCCTGGCCTGGCTTTGTCCCTTTTTATACCTTACCAGCACCTTGGGCAGCGTAATTAACGGTCTGGGCAAGGCTCATATTACATTCGTAAATTCTGTAATCGGTACAATTTCCAAGATTATTCTCATTGCAACCCTCATACCCTCACAGGGTATAAACGGCTATCTGTTTGCAGTCCTTATAGGTCAGCTGATTATTACCGCATTGGATGCCTGTGCGGTTATCAGAAATGTTCGCTTCAGCTTCGACAGTATTAACTCGATATTAAAGCCCGGCATTATAGTGGCTGCTGCCAGTCTTCTGGTGAAGCTGGCATATAACAGCGCAAAAAAAATGACACATATCAATGAAGTCATCATGCTGCTGTCATTCTGCTCCATTCTATGCGTCATATGTCTTGCTTTGCTGTTTTTATCAAAGGCGGTTTCCAGACATGACTTCAGGTAGCTTGCAAGCTCAGGCAATCGGGGAATAGAAGAGGTAATTATTCTTTCCCTGCCTTTTAACCTTATACATAGCCACATCCGCTCTTTCCATAAGCTGCTCGTAATTTGAGCCATCCTTAGGATATATTGAAATGCCTATGCTGCCTGATATTGGTATTGAATAGCTACCGTAGCTGTAGGTGGTGTTCAGGGCGTCCTTCAGAGCCTTGGCCTTAGTGACAGCTTCCTCCAAACCACTGATATTGCCTGCAAATACGACAAATTCATCGCCACCGATACGCCCGATAATTTCACCCTCGGTAAAGACCTCCTGAATCCGGCTAATCATAAACACCAATACCTTATCGCCCCGCAGGTGCCCGTATCTGTCATTGATACTCTTGTAATTGTCAAAATCAATAAACATGAACATGTGAATGCCCTTGCTGTTACCCTGGATATACTTGTCTATTTTCTTAATTATAACTTCCTTATTATATACCCCTGTCAATGGATCCCTGGTGGCCTTGTACTCCAGGGACTCCAGCTCCTGCTTCTGGGCATCGATATTTACAATCTTCCCTATAACCCGTAAGGGAGCTTTGCTGTCGTCATATATTGTCTTACCCTTGATTTGACACCAGATATAATCTCCCATCTTATTTTTTATTCTCAGCTGGGCCTCAATAATACTCCTGCCCTCCGACAGCTCCTGGCTATGCTTCAGAAAAATACCCCAATCGTCAGGATGTATGTTATCCTTTTGATCCGTGATATTGCTTACAAAGCTGTCTATATGCGGGTTTCTGCCAAAGAGCTCCCTGAATTTCTCCGTATAAATCATTTCATCCGACTGAATATGATATTCAAAGAGGACATCGTTGGATATTTCTGTGGCAATTCTGTAACGCTCCGCCTCCAGCATAATTGCATCCTGCATACGCTTCTGCTCAGTTATATCGACAAATACAACCGATAATTTATGCTTGCCGTCTTTCGCCACGGTACTGTTGCCGTTCATCAGCATATGCAACCTGTCTCCGGACTTGCTAATCAGCTTTACTTCAAGGTGGATGGTTTCATTATTATTTAGCTGCATGCCAATTTTTTCCACAAAATCCGGATAGTCTGCTCCCATAAAGTCACTTAATGCATTTTTGTTCAGTTGACCTGCTTCCTTTTTATCATATCCCAGCATCTCATAAAAGCCTTCGCTAGCATATATTATCCTGCAGCTGTCCTCATAGACAAAATACACCAAGCCGGCCCTGATACTGTTGGTTATCCTATTCAGCTCAAGTGCCGTCCTGGTTATTTTCTTTTCACTTTGAAGCCGATGAATCAATATCATTATAACGGCAGATACAATCAGCAAGATAATTAAAGCTATAAATGCTAGCAAAGCAGCTGACATATCCTGCAGCTGAATAATCCATCCCATACATTAATCCCCTAACTAACATTAATCTTCATCCTTGAAGTAATTATCAGATCCAACAGGTCACACTCGGAATCATTATGGCAATAGTTACAGTTCGTACGGGGTTACCTGATATACGTAATAATTGAGCCAGTTGGTATACATTGCATTTGCATGCGCTCTCCAAACAAGATTAGGCTTGTTTTCAGGCATATCATCAGGATAATAATTCTTTGGCAATGCTATATCGATTCCCTTTGCAATATCTCTCTTGTATTCCTTGTCAAGTGATATCCTGTCATATTCAGGGTGGCCCATTACAAAGACCTGCTTTCCATCCTGTGCCAGAACAATAAATACTCCGGCCTCATCCGACTCGGCTAAAATCTGCAGCTCCTTGTGCTTAAGAATTTCCTCCTTGGATACTGTCGTGTATCTGGAATGAGGCGCATAGAAGATATCGTCAAAGCCCCTGACAAATGGCACTTTGCGGTCCAGCACCCTATGCTCAAATATGCCGAACATCTTTTTATCCAGAGTTATTTTATCAATACCATAATGGTAATACAAGCCTGCCTGTGCTCCCCAGCATATATGCAGAGTGGATGTGATATGTGTCTTTGACCACTCCATAATTTGGGTCAGCTCATCCCAATAAGTCACCTCTTCGAACCTCATCAGCTCAACAGGTGCGCCTGTAATAATCAGTCCGTCAAATTTGCGGTTTTTGACATCCTCAAAGGTCAAATAGAACTGATCCAGATGGCTTTTGGGAGTATGCTTTCCTACATAGGTTCCGGTCGTAAGGAAAGTAATGTCCACCTGCAAAGGAGTGTTGGACAGGCTTCTTAGAAGCTGTACCTCCGTGTCCTCCTTGATGGGCATCAGGTTAAGTATGGCAATCTGCAAAGGACGAATATCCTGATGCAATGCCCTGGTTTCATCCATGATGAATATGTTTTCATCCTCTAAAATTTTCTTGGCGGGTAAATTGCTTTGAACTTTTATAGGCATCCTTCATCACCATTCTTCTTATTTAGTTAAAAAGCATGCATGAAATCCTGAAAACGGGATTATGGCAGCATGCTTTCCATTGGAAATTAATATCCCATATAATAACATGAAAACATTAATAAATCAACGAAAATTAATGCTGTTTATTTAAGCATCTTCAGCAAATCCTCTTCGGAAATCACCTTAATCCCCAGCTGCTGTGCCTTGGTCAGCTTGCTGCCGGGGTTATCGCCTGCTACCACATAGTCCGTCTTTTTTGAGACACTGCCGGAGACCTTGCCGCCGTAACGCCTGATCAGCTCCTCCATCTCAGTCCGTCCCATGGTTGGAAGAGTGCCTGTTACGACAAAGGTCATACCTGACAGAGGCTGCTGTCCTGTCGCTTCCTCCTCATATGCCGTCATATTTACACCGGCCTTCTTAAGCCTTTCAATGATATCCCTGTTCTGCTCCAGACTGAAGAATTCCAGTATGGCGTTGGCACTGATATCACCAAGATCATTGACAGCAGTAAGTTCCTCGTAGGAGGCATTCATAAGCTCGTCAATTGTCCTGAATTTCTTCTTAATTTCTGCTGCAGCCTGTCTTCCGATGTTTTTGATGCCCAGGCCGGTTATGAGCCGGTCGATATCGTTGGATTTGCTGTCTTCAATCGCCTTAAGCAACTTATCGGTATTCTTCTCCTTGCCAATCAGGCCCTTTTCTATAAGCTCATCCCTGTAATTTTTCAGGTAGTAAATATCGGCTATGTCCTTTATATAGCCTTCCTTTATCAGGGTTTCCACATACACATCACCAAAGCCCTTTATATCCATAGAGTTGCGGCTTACAAAATGGATAATATGGCGGCTTAGCTGGGCGGGACAGTTGATATTTGTGCATCTGGTGTCCGCCGTGTTTTCATCCCGTGAAGTCGGAGCGCCGCAGCTGGGACAGGTGTCGGGCAGGACATAGGTAACGGTTCCGGGTGGCCTTTTTTCCTTTACTACATATAAAACCTCAGGTATGATTTCTCCTGCCTTTCTGACCACTATTGTATCCCCTATGCGTATATCCAGCTCATTAATTCTGTCCTGGTTATGGAGAATAGCCCTCTCCACATTTGTGCCACATAGCCTGACGGGATCAAATATTGCCGTAGGTGTAATCCTGCCGGTTCTGCCTACACTGACCCGTATATCCCTAAGTACGGTTTCCTTCTCCTCCGGCGGGTACTTGTAGGCAACAGCCCATCTGGGAGCCTTTGCTGTGGCTCCGAAATACTCACGATCAGCCAGGCTGTCCACCTTAACCACCGCCCCGTCTATATCATAGGCAAGGCTGCCTCTTTGCTCACCTATTTCTGTTATTGCATCCCATACCTCATCCGCAGTTCTGCAAAGCTTATAGCCTTCTATAACCTTAAAGCCCTGCTCCTTCATCCATTCAAGGCTTTCAGAATGGCTGGCAAATGAGATTCCTTCCGCCTTCTGTATGTTAAATGCAAACATCGAAAGCTTTCTTTCCTTTACTATATCGGGATCCAGTTGTCGTAAGGTACCTGCCGAGCAATTGCGTGGATTGGCAAAGAGCTTCTTCCCCTCCATCTCCAGCTTCTCATTTACAGCAACAAAATCCTCGGTTTTCATATAAACCTCGCCGCGGACTTCAATATAGGGTATAGAAGTCTTAAGCTTTTTTACCACATCCTTAATCATCCTGACATTTTCGGTGACATCCTCACCGTAATTAATACCGTCACCCCTGGTTAGGCCCATCACCAGATTGCCGTCACTGTAGCGAAGAGCCACCGACAGCCCGTCGATTTTCTTTTCCACAACAAATACGGAATCCGGGCGTTCCCTTTTTATCCTATCTACAAAGGCGTATACCTCTTCCTTTTCAAAAACATCCTGAAGACTCAGCATGGGAACATCATGCTTTACCAGTATGCCTGCTTCTCTTTTGGCTTTGCCTCCTACCCTTTGTGTCGGAGAATCCTCGCTGGCATACTCAGGGTATTTCTGCTCCAGCTCCCTGAGCCTGCGCACCAGCTGATCATACTCAAAATCTGATATTTCAGGATCATCCTGGTTATAATATCTGTCATTGTGGTATCTTATCTGCTCCCGTAAGCTTTCTATTTCCTGCCTAATATCCATAACTGACTTCCTTCCATACATTTATTCAGGCATTTATTTCTTATAATCATTTTTCTGCATTTCATTTCATATGCTTTAGCAGCTCCGCCAGTTCCTTGTCGGTAACATTCCTCCAGGCCCCGGTTTTCAGCCTTCCAAGCATTATGTTCATTATCCTGATTCGCTTAAGCGAGGTAACCCTGTAGCCCAGATATTCGCACATTTTTCTTATCTGTCTGTTAAGCCCCTGGGTCAGAATAATATTAAAGGTATATTTATCTATCTGCTTAACCTTGCAGGGCTTGGTTACCGTACCCAGTATGGGTACGCCTGATGACATTGCCTTGATAAACTCGGCGTCGATTTCCTTATTTACAGTAACAATATATTCCTTCTCATGCCTGTACTCGGCCCTGAGTATTTTGTTGACTATGTTTCCGTCGTTGGTAAGCAGGATCAGTCCTTCAGAATCCTTGTCCAGCCTGCCTATCGGATATATCCTCATCCCATAACCGATATAGTCGATTATATTATCCGGCTCCCTGGGGTCCGTTGTACATACGATACCAACCGGCTTGTTAAAGGCTATAAGAACCAGCTTTTCCTCCCTTTGTACCGGCTTGCCGCAGAAGGTAACCACACTGCCCTTTTTAACCTTTGAGCCAATCTGGGCAACCACTCCGTCTATTGTAACCTTGCCTTCTTTAATGTAACGGTCAGCCTCTCTTCTTGAGCATACTCCTGCATCGCTCAGAAATTTGTTTATCCGTATCTCATCCTGCTCCGTTACCGGGCTGGTTAAGCGTTTTGTTCTTTTTGCCATAATTATCATTACCTTCCAATCTAGTGTCTTTATATTCCGGCAAATATTATTATAATTATAATGGATCTGCCATATTAAGTCTATATTAATTATTTATTCCACAAGGCTGTTGTTATAAAAGGAGTTTCCTCTACGATAAAAAGACTGCTTTGGTATCAAGCAGCCCTTTTGAACCATGCATATTAAATATTATAAGAACTTTTTCATTCTTTCTATGTGCTCTTCTTCAATCCTGACAAACTCCTGAGCTATTTCCACACTTGTAGAATCCGCATTCTTCTTTGCATGCAAGAGCTTCAGCATCTGGGTTACCCCCATTGTACTGCCCTCTATAACCATCTGGGCAATCTGGCTTTGGGAGCTGTCAAAAAGCGTTTTCATCTTGACATTACCCTGCACCATAGCCTTTGCATATGTCGGCTCCTTGACCTCTGCATTGTTTACAAGCAGCTGTTGCTTTGACTTATCTGCCAGTCTCTGATAATCATTAAGCTGCTTTTGAAGCTCGGAGTTCATTTCCTTGTTTGATACCTTGTCAAGAACAGCCTTTATAGCGGTAATTCCCATCGAAGCATTCTGATAGGTCTTCTCCAGTAAATCAAGATCTACATTTCCAACCATAAAATATTACTCCTTATACTAATATTCTTGCTCAAATATAGTATAAGGAGTATGGCTGTTAATATTCATTAAGGATAATATCAGTTGCCTAAGCCTTCAGTATTTTCAGGCTGGCCTTCACCGGAGGCATCGGCTGTACCGCCTTCAGCTGTACCATTTGAAAGCTTTTCCTCAAATTCCTTGATACTGTTCCAGAAAAAGCCAAGGTACTCGTCACCAGAGATTGCTTTTTCACTGTTTTTATTGGTCATCTCTACCAAAGCAATCACATCTTCATCGTTTGCCCTTTCCTTATAATAATCATAGGTCTCTTTATCCATCTTGCCGGAGAAGATCTTAAGATTACCGTTCTCATCCGTGACCACATATAATACTGCAAGTCCGGGAGCGGGTGTCTCAATGTTTGTAAATTTTATCTCATGATAAACGTATACAATATAGGTCCCTTCTTTAAAGCTCTTTTTAACATAGGTTTTTATATTACGGTAATCTGAAATATATTCCGTCTTGGAATTCAAATCATCCTTTGTAAATCCGTTTGACGGATCTGTAAGCAAAGCATTTATTGCATCGACATCTCTTTTAATCTTGGCTGTATAGTATTGATTAATCAGATTATCAATTTCCGGATAGCTTGTTCCCTGCTCCATGGGATAGACAGGCAAAGGAGCGGGTGTTGGCGACGGGGTGGGTGCTGTTGTCGGCTCATCAAAGGTAAATGATGCACCAAAGGCAGATGCAACACTTGCTTCTGCAGTATTGTCCTCCACCAAAGTATCGCTCTTTTCTACAAGCTGATTGTTCAAACTCTCCTTGGCATTGGTTTTATCACTGCTTACTGAAAGAGTAAGTATACCTATTCCCATGGTGCTCATGGCAGTAAGTAGAATCATTTTTTTATATTTAAGCTTCATAATTTCCCCATTCCTGTACAAATGATTATATTACACTATATGCTTGTACAAAGCAGTTTATAAATAATTACAGTTACCAAATCTATTGAAAATAACCAAAGCTTTATTGCTGTATATACTACCAGTTATGGCTATATTGTAACAGATAGCATGTAAAAGGTCAACAGTTTTATTTCATTTTTTTGTAATATACAATTAATAATTATGTAACATTTTGCTTGTTTTTGCATTTTCACGCCGAAAAGGATATTTCCCGACATATTTTTATGCTATTACTGTCTTTACTTTACAGATTTATTATTATATAATAGCATAGTCTGAAACCATATTAACTTACAGAAGAAATATCCTGTATCTGAATAAATATTAAATATACTTTTTATTTTAAATTTAGCGGTTCAGTTTACGCACCTGTAGCTCAGTGGATAGAGCGTTCGCCTCCGGAGCGAAAGGCCGCTGGTTCGAATCCAGTCAGGTGCATTGCAATAAAAGCTGTTGCAAAGCAACAGCTTTTATTGCTTTATAGCTCAGGTATCTCGTGGTTCATTATTACAGCAGTCAGCTTGCATTATCTTCCCTGTTTATTCCGGTATCTGTTTTATTGTAAAATGGCGTTATATTCTCTGGAATAAAAATATACATTGTCTGAAAGCACTTCATCATATGACAGCTGGGTACGGTTTATGCTCCTGACCAACCGGGCAAGCTCATCCTTATCAATATCTCTTCTGTTTGGCATCAGTATAAGCTCATGAATGCTGCAGGGGAGAATGTAAAGATCAGTCTGAACCTTCGCCGAGAAGTTCCTGAGAAGATTTTTATACAAAAGACATGTGGCTCCATAGATGCATGCAGAGTTGGACAGAAGATACATCTTGTTTGTCTGCTCATTTGATTTATTAGCTTTATCCTCCTGTATTTCCTCAGTTACAGTATTGCTATACAAGGCTTTCTTTTCCTCATCCTGAAATTCCTGTATGACATCATCCATTGGTAAAATCACCGGGGGAAATTCCCTTTTCGTGTTGTTCACCGCCAGCTTATGCAAATCATTAACCGATATATTCCATGACTGAAGATGTTCATTGGTAATCCGGATGGCTGAAATCTTGCTCTCATCATTTTGAATGAGACAATAATAGGTCACTGCAAGATCGAGAAATTTTATATGCGGTATTTTTTCCAAAAGCCTCCTGTTCCTTTCGTAGGACAGCAGCCTGTATATAATCCTCTTTTTTACATTTTCCAAAGTATATGTAAAGCCCTCCTCTTCCTTATCCTCTTCATTGCTTTTATAGCTTGAACACAATCTGGCTGCCAGTTCGAAAATATCGGCACCCTCTGAATACTCCTTGTAATATGGCATCAGATAAATTCCCGGAGAAAAGCCGGCGCCGGATTTGCACAAAATGAGACTGTCTTGCTCAAATGAAGCATTTTTTATTACCTTATAAATCCTTACCGAATAATCCTTTCCCATCATCTGCAATATTATCTCTGTAAAAGCCTTAACAAAAGTATCATAATCGCAGGTTGATTCTCTTAATTGCTGCATTAAAATAATCCTCCTTAGTAAAATATTAAATCTCAAGCTATAGGTTGTGGTCATTTGATTGACAGCAATGCTAACGGGTGTTTCAAAAGAAAAAATGAATACAAAGAAAAACAGAAGTTAATGAGTTCATAATTCAAATCCATCCAAGATAGAATAGGATTATAGAATTAATACAATTGTATTATAACAAATTCTTACAAATTTTTCAATTGTAATTACAGATTTTAATTAAAAATTTTTTATTCTAAAATTTTTTATTAAAATTTTATTATAAATTATTTATTCCTTTTTTCTTTGCCGGATCGCCTATCAGGTGAACACCAAATTACCTTCTCCCTTGTCAGATTAGTGCTCAGGGCTATCAGAGTCTGTGATGGTGCATAGAAAAACCACATCAGGAATGATGAGATTCTGTAAATAATAGAATATATATCCTGCGGCAGTTTTATGAAGCTACTGAGGTTGAAAAAGCCAACATTGATATCGCATAAAAGGAAAAGCAGCAGGCCTGCTGCAAACAGCCTCATGCTTATGTCTCCGCGTTCTTTTATAGTAGCTGCAAGTGCCCTCACGGTATTCATAACCAGACCTGTAAAATATACGGCAGCAGCTATCAGCAGCGGTACAAGCTCAACACCAAGAAAAGCAAGAAGCAGGCAAATGCAGCCTGATATAAGCAGTTGTATAATAAGCCTGCTAATGAAAACTCCTTTAGCAGCACTATAATGACCTGAAGCATTATGGACACTGATCCTGTAGTTATATAGAAGCTGAACAATTATAAAGGTAAAGACTCCATATAGGTAATAATCAAGAATCAGAATAAACAGATCCGAGATCAGAGTAAAAAGCATGGCTGCCCTCAGTGAATAAGAAATGCTTCTGTTATGGCTTTGCAAAGGAAGCACATAACAAAAGCACATAAATATTATTGTAAATTTTATAGCGTTTGAAAGCTCTGCCCTTCCTCCGGACAAGTCAAGGATGATGAAGGATATAAAAAGAAAAAGCTGTACTGCTATAAATAAAAAGTGTATCCGGTTACTGATGATTCTTCCCACTTTCATAACCTCTTTACTTCTTATTACCGACAGAATTTTATTAGCCTGCCTTATCTTTTCCGGCTGCTCACCGTCGATATTCCGCTAGCGCATATTTCGACTGTCGTCATTAAAGCCGACTGATCACAGTCAGTTAGTCCTGCTGCAGGCTTTACTGGCTGATTACCGTCATTTATCCTGCCTGTTTTTTAGAAGCAGGATTGCCTCATCGGTTGGTACCGGCTTACTGTACAGATAACCCTGAACCTTGTCGCAATCGGATTCCTTCAGGAATGCTTCCTGATCGACCGTTTCCACTCCTTCCGCAATTACATTCAGATTCAGATTTCTTGCAAGAGAAATAATAGCCTGGATTATCTTTTGATCGCTTACGTCAACCATTCCGGCATCAAGAAAGCTCTTATCTATTTTAAGATTACTGATAGGCAGCTTCTTTAAATAACTCATAGAGGAATATCCTGTTCCGAAATCATCCAGCGAGAATCTGACTCCTATTTTATTCAGCTGCCTGATGGTTGCATCTGTATATTCAATATCCTCTAGAGCTACAGTCTCGGTTATCTCAAATTCAAGATTTTTCGGATTGATTTGTGTCTCCTCTATTATTTCACAAATCATTTCCAGCAGGTTCTTGTCCTTAAACTGTTTGGCCGAAAGATTTATAGCCATTATAAGATCCGGATACTGCTTTGACCACTCCTTAAGCTGATGGCATGCCGTCTTGATCACCCATCTTCCTATAGGGATGATAAGGCCGTTTTCTTCAGCCACCCAGACAAAGTCATCAGGATACATGAGGCCCTTTGTGGGATGCTTCCATCTTATCAGAGCCTCAAAGCCTACAATCTTCAAGGTTGCCAGATCCAGCTGCGGCTGATAATACAATACCAGCTCATTCTGTTCAAGAGCCCTTCGCAGCTCAAATTGAAGCTCTATCTTTTCCGTCAGCTTTTGGTGGAAGGATGCATCATAATAGGCATGGGTATTCTTCCCATTCGCCTTTGCCATATACATAGCAGCATCCACATTTTTAATCAGGGTTTGCGAGTTCTTACCATCCTTGGGGGCAAAAGCAACACCAATGCTGACCGAGATATAATATTCCTTAGCCAGCAATACAAAGGGCTGGTTAAATACATCCTTTACCTTTTGAATTTTTTCGTCATAGGAATAGGTGTTCTCCAGATTCTGGGTCAGGATTATGAATTCATCCCCACCAATTCTGGCAAGATAATCATTTTCATCCAGAACCTGCTTCAAACGGTGGGTAATGTCAAGGAGAAGCTCATCTCCATAAGCATGGCCAAGCGAATCATTGATATCCTTAAAATCATCAATATCAATGTCCATTAAAGCTATTATTTCCTCATTTCTGATAGTCAGCATGATATTATCAAGCATTTCGGTGAAGGCAGTCCTGTTGGGCAGTTCGGTAAGATAATCCGAATATGCCAGCTTCTTCATGCTTTCCCTGCTCTTATTAAGCTCATCATATCTGAGTGCAAGATCATTCAATGAAGCCAGCGAGCTTTGATAATCTTGCTCCAGCTCCATATATCTGTCACTGAGCTTAATGTAATCCTGCTTTGTCAGCTCGTGCTCACGCTTTACTTTTGAATATCGGGTAATATATATTATCAGCAGAATTAATAGTGTTATTAACGCTGCCAATAATACAGTCCCTATTGACGCAACAATAATGTAATCTATCATACAGCCCCCAATAGTTTTATAACTTCCGGCGCATGTCAATATAATTTGATTTATATTCTAACACTTTGACTTAAGATATTTGTCTATACCGGCTGCAGCAGCCTTTCCTGCTCCCATCGCAAGAATTACGGTTGCCGCTCCGGTCACAGCATCTCCACCAGCGAATATTCCCTCTTTTGATGTCATCATGCTTTCCTCATCTACTATAATACACCTATGTCTGTTAATTTCCAAGCCCTTTGTTGTAGAAGCTATCAAAGGATTAGGGCTTGTGCCAAGCGCCATGATCACAGTATCTACATCCAGGATAAATTCACTGCCCGGCTTTTCCTTCGGTCTTCTTCTGCCGGATTCATCAGGTTCACCCAGCTCCATCTCAATACAACGCATACCCTTCACCCAACCATTATCATCCACAAGTATCTCGGTAGGATTGGTCAGGAACTTGAAGATTATCCCTTCTTCCTTAGCATGATGCACTTCCTCAACTCTGGCGGGCAGCTCCTGTTCACCTCTGCGGTATACTATGTAAACCTGCGCTCCAAGCCTTACGGCCGTTCTTGCCGCATCCATAGCTACATTTCCGCCGCCTACAACCGCTACACTTTTGCCTGTGATGATTGGCGTATCATAATTCTCGTCAAATGCCTTCATCAGGTTATTGCGGGTCAGATATTCATTGGCTGAGAACACACCGTTTGCATTTTCTCCGGGAATACCCATGAACTTGGGCAGGCCGGCTCCTGATCCTATAAATACCGCCTCAAAGCCTTCCTCCTCTATAAGCTCATCAATTGTAACAGATTTGCCTATTACAACATTGGTTTCTATCTTAACCCCCAGAGAGATGACATTTTCTATTTCCTTCTTTACTACAGTATCCTTCGGCAGTCTAAACTCAGGGATACCATATACCAGCACTCCGCCCGGCTCATGAAGGGCTTCAAAAATAGTTACGTCATAGCCCATTCTTGCCAAATCACCGGCACAGGTCAAACCTGCAGGACCGGCGCCTATTACAGCCACCTTTCTTCCATTCTTCTCCTTTGGAGGTTCAGGCTTTATTCCATGCTCCCTTGCCCAGTCAGCTACAAAACGCTCCAGCTTGCCGATGGATACAGGATCTCCCTTGATACCGCGGATACATCTTTGCTCGCATTGTGTCTCCTGAGGACAAACACGGCCGCATACTGCAGGCAGGGCTGAATATTTGCTGATTATTTGAAAGGCCTCCTCGATATTGCCTTCCTTGACCTCTTTAATAAATGCGGGTATGTCTATAGATACAGGGCACCCTTCAATACATCTGGCATTCTTGCAGTTAATGCAGCGGGATGCCTCCAGCTTTGCTTCCTCCAGATTATATCCATAGCATACCTCATCAAAGTTCTTTATTCTTTCTGAGGGATCCTGCTCCCTTACAGGTATCCTCTTCAATACATCCATATACAACCATACCTTTCTTTATAGTCTGATCAATTTATAACATCAATATATATAATTCATATAAGAATATTTTAATCATGCCATAAATTGCATAAAACCGGCATCATTGCCGGCTGACGCCATAACTGATTCAGCTTCACATATAAGCCGTTTAACAAGCTATCGGCTTAACTATTTACCTTACAGTCATCCTCATGAATCTCGCATTCGGGATGATGATGGCTGCCGCCTTCCTTTTTCCTAAGCTGCATTCTGCCTTCCTCGGACTTATACATGGTGCTGCGCTTAATAGCTTCATCAAAATTAACCAGATGCCCGTCAAATTCCGGTCCGTCAACACATGCAAATTTGATTTCATTGCCTACTGTCAGTCTACAGGCACCGCACATACCCGTACCATCAACCATAACAGGATTCATGCTTACAATAGTCTTAATGCCCAGCTCCTTTGTCAGAATGCAGACAAACTTCATCATTATCATCGGACCGATGGCAACGACTATGTCATAGTGCTTGCCCTTGTTATTTATCAAATCCTTGATGCAATCATTTACATTACCCTTAAGACCGTATGAACCGTCATCAGTAGCTATGTATAGATTAGCGGCATATTTTCTAATCTCATCCTCTAAAATAATAAGATTTTTGCTTCTTGCACCTATAATGCAATCAACTTTTACTCCGTTTTCCTTCATCCATTTAACCTGGGGATATACAGGGGCTGCTCCCACACCACCTGCGACAAACAGAATTTTCTTCTGCAACAGCTCCTCCCTTGGCATATCAATAAGCTCTGATCTGTGTCCCAAGGGTCCCATGAAATCACGGAAGGCTTCGCCCTCTTCATACTGAGCCATTAATCGGGTTGATGAACCTACCGCCTGAAATACGATAGTAACCGTACCGGCATCCCGGTCATAGTCACATATGGTTAAGGGTATTCTCTCACCCTTTTCATCCATCTTTACAATAACAAACTGCCCGGGATAGCAATTCTTTGCAACTCTTGGCGCTTCAATATCCATAAGATAAATAGCGTCGGAAAGCTGTACCTTTTTCTTGATAGTGTAACTATAAGTTCCCTGCATTATATTACCTCTTTCCTATAACAGATTAGATAAAAATATGGTTAGGATTGATACTCAATAAGAACCCAGGGATTTTTTACCTCAGGTTCTTATTGAATAACTTATAGAAATAAAAAAGTATATATTAGCACTCATTATACGTTAACAGCGTCAAAAAATCCAGAAAATTTTTCATTATTATTCAGTATAATTATATATTAGTCGCTGTATGATATAAAGAACTAATTAGACATATAATTATGAAATTTTATCCAGCATCAGGATACTTTATTTAATCAAAAAAGTCAGCCTATGCAAAAAACCTGTATGATTATGCATTAATCATATTAATACTCAAATGGCAATATCTCAAATTTTATTATCTTATATTATATATCAGCTATGTTTATATTCCTGCCTGATAACTGACGATCTTTACTAATTTGCCCAGCAATGAGTATCAAATGGAGCTCATGCACGTCCTGACCGTTTTTACCTTGGAAAATATAAGAATCTGAAAATACATGACAATTCCTGTATTTTTTCAAAAAGGAAATTTCAGAGGAAATTCCATTGCTAAATAAAATTAGGGATGCATCGCATCCCTTCTAGGCTGTCTGTGCAGCCCTGCATCCAAACACGGACGTTATCTCCTTCCTTTCCGAAAACTCATGCTTTATTGCTTAATCGGATTTTGCCTGGTCATATTATGAAGTCTGTCCAGAAATTTATGGTACTCCTCCTCCACTTGGCTCTCATCTGCACCGGTCCTGCCCAGACGGTCACACCTGCACAGCAATGCCAGTTCATCCGGACTTACTTTTCCGTTAATCAAGCCCGCTTTATCGGCAAAGGGCAGATCTTTAAGAATGTAAAGCATATGCATATGATATCTTACAAGAGCCGATACCTTTGTTATAAATTCTTTCTCCCCTGTTAATTCCTTCAAAAACTCCACACACAGCTTTTCTCCTTCCTTATCATGATCATAGGATGTAATTCTTCCCTTCCTCATTCTTGTGGTGGGAGGCTTACCTATATCATGCAGCAGAGCCGCCCACATAAATGCAGCGGCATCCTCACTCTTATCCCTTACCCTGGCTGCCTCATCCACCACCATCATCGTATGATTCCACACATTCCCCTCAGGATGGTATTTTGCCGATTGCTCGGTCTTTTTAAGCAACACCAGCATATAGAAGGGATATTCCTTAAATACATCCTTTTCAGATAAGGAATTAATATACAAGGAGGGCTTTTCATCATTGAGCAGGTGCCATGTGATTTCATCAAAATATTGCCGCTTCTCTCTGCTATCCATATAACTACCTGTCCTCATTCTGGACATATTTATTTGCCTTTCTGTGTCCCGCCTTAGCCTTTCCTTGTATCTCAGGGACAGGCTCAACCTCATTTCTTTCTACGTGAAGCCTCTTATTACTTTCCGTTCCGTGAGGCTCCGTCACATCCGGCCTTCTCATACCTGCCTTTGCCAAAGCTTACCACCCTTTCTGTAAAATATCATCCAGAATAGATCATTCATTCTCTAAAATTACAGCCTTCACAAAAATTAGCTTTTGCAAAATATTAGCTTTCACAAAATATCAGCTTTCACAAAATTCTCAGCTTAATTCAAACATACCTTAGGCAAAATATCAACATATCGCCCTATTTGATAATTCTTAATAATACAACCAGACCGGAAAGTATAACCGCTAAACATCATTATTCCTTATTGACTGCCGTTTGGCATTTTTGTTTTTGTTCTGGTTTTCACGGGTAATCGGGGTCTGGAAATTTGCTTTTTTAAGTCTTGCTCTTTTATTGTCAGGTTGACTGTCTTTCGGCATATAACCTCCATTCCGCATTGTCTTTAATATCAATGCTGAAAAAAAATAATCCCTGCCAGCTTAGTATATGTCGTATTTTAATTTATAATGCAAGCTCATCAGGACTGGATAATTTTGATAAATTGTAATTGGAAAAGCGTTTGTCGCCGGTAAGCTCTTTTCCAAACCATTCCGGAGCTGTGAAAGTATCGGCCGCCTCCTCACTGGGAAATTCAACCTCCACCATAACAAAGCCCTTCAAATGCCCGTCAAATATGTCAAGCTCGGCAGTAAGCCCATCACCAAGCGGAATATAGTAGCGCTTTTTATAAATCAGCCTGCCGTCAGCCTTATTTCGTAAATGCATATATGCATCCTTCGTTAAAGGAAGCTCCACTTCATTGCTGATTCTTGCCCCGCCTGCTTTTTTTACACCTGTTTGGTCTGCCTTTGATTTATATGTCAGTATATATTCATCATCCATTTTTCTTATTCTAACTGTCGGGTTATGGCAAAGATAGCCCTGCTCAATTACCTTAAAGCTGCATTTGTCTAAATCAATCGGCAGTTTTTTAATTGCATATTTACGTTCAATTTCCATCACTAACCTCCAGAGGGATTTTTGATAAAGGTATATAGCACTAAGGATTGCAGATACTATTTGTATGAAAAAATGTTTCATAAAGGATTTTTTATTATGTGGTTTATGTGGCTGGTGCATGGAATGTTTATGGACCGGCCTTGCATCCATTTTTAAACGCCGGGACCGGACCCTATCCTGCAAAACCTCCGTCTGGATGTTTCCCATATATGGCATGGCAGCCTGTCTTACTCCTATATGCAAAAGGCTAGAAAATAAAAGTGCATTGGTACGAGGGGGGATTTATTTAGTTTTAATCTATTGCACAGAATTTATCACAGGAATTATTCTGAAAAAGCATAATGCATGTCCCTGGGATTACAGCAAAGCCAAGCTTAATTTTAAAGGAGTAATAAGGCTGGATTATGCGCCTGTATGGTTTTTTGCAGGACTATTCTTTGAAAAGCTCTTAAAAAACGATTAGCGGATTTACCAATCCGCTTTTTTATTTGATAAGCTCCCTCATCCTATTATACTTTTATAAATATAAAGCTGCAACTTAATCTACTATATACTAATTATATTATAATATACTTTATACAAAATAGGCTACTTAATATCGGTTTTATCGGCTGCTCTATAATATAATCTTTGATATAGCCTTAATAAGTTCTAAATGAAAGCATATAATCTGTGCCATGCTGCTTTTAATCGATTCAGCTTTATCAATCCATCCTACAGCTGTTCTTGAAAGGAAATGCAAATAGATGTATACTGTATAATTATTATAGCTATACAGGAGGATATAATTTGCTTAAGGCTGTTATTTTTGACATGGACGGCGTAATAATAGACAGCGAACCCATGCATGCAAAGGCTGCCGTAATGGCATTAAAAAAATATAATATAGATATTCCAATTGAATATGCATACAGATTTATCGGTACAAAAATGGCTTATATGTGTAGCCGGATGGTTGAGGATTTTAATATGGATATCAGCCCTGATGAGCTGGTGGATGCAAATAACGAAATGAAAAGGCTGCTTCTTGAAAAGGAGGGCTATCCTGCCATTCCTTATGTTATTGAGCTTATCAGGGATTTGCATAATCACGGACTGAAGCTGATAATAGCTTCCTCCTCAAGCTCGGCTACCATAGAGTATGTCATGGACAGTTTTAACATAAAGGAATATTTCAGCGCTTATATATCCGGCGATATGGTAACAAGGCCCAAGCCGGCTCCGGATATTTTTTTGCTGGCTGCAGAGCGTCTTGGCCTGGTTCCCTCTGAATGCATAGTAATTGAGGATTCCTATAACGGGGTAACTGCTGCCAAGGCAGCCAAGATGGCCTGTATAGGCTTTTTTAATCCAAATTCGGGGCAACAGGATCTTTCATGCGCCGACTATATAATAGAAGGCTTTGAAGAGGTTGACTACGACTTTATTAATCAGGTATATTGCCAGATTTACAAGGAAGCTGCAATAATACTGACTACACAAAACTTTATAATACGCGAGCTTGAAGACAGGGATCTTGATGCATTATGCTTACTTCGCAGCCAGCCCGAAATCAGGCGATATCTTACCGATATGGAGGAAGATCCTGATATTGAAAAAGAAAAGCTAAGGGCTTATATTAAAAATGTATACAGCTATTACGGCTTTGGTCTTTGGGGGGTATTTTTGAAGGAAAACGGCCGCCTGATTGGTCAATGTGGCATTGAATATAAAATGTTAGACGGAAAGCCCATATATGAACTGGGATATATGCTTTCAAAGGCCTGGCAGGGAATGGGCTATGCCCTAGAGTTTACCTCTGCTGTACTGGATTATTGCTTCAGGGAGCTTACTATCAGAAAAATAACGGCTATTATTGATAAGGATAACGATAGCTCTATACGCCTGGCACAAAGACTTGGCATGAAAAAGGTATCCGAATGCATCAGAAGCAATAAAGCATGCGATATATATGAAATATGCAAACAGTAATATGCAAGACTGATTATTGTATCCTGAATATTATTTTTTATTAATCAAAAATTATCAAATGAAGTAATGTATGAAAGGTCTGGTATTTATATGGAGGGACAAAGGAATACAAGGCAGAAGCAGCTGCTGCTTAATATATTAAGGGAAGCTGACCGTCCTATGTCAATTAATGAATTGCATACCAAGCTGTCTGAAGTATTACCCAAAATAGCAAAGTCGACTATTTACAGAAATATTGATTCTCTTCTGGCTCAAAATCTGATCGACAAATACCGCCTTAATGACAATGAGGTGTATTACAAAATAAAGGCAGACAGCCATGAACACAAGCATTATCTGATATGCGACAACTGCAAAAAGACCTTTGATCTCCCCTCCTGTCCTATAAGGGATCTGGAAAATGCTATGAAGGAAAAGGGCTTCATAATCAAGGATCATCAGATACAGATCAACGGCTTATGTAAAAGCTGTGCAGGAAAATAAGCTCCTGCGGGCTTTTCCGAAATACAGCTTAAGTCAGATAATAGGATAAGAATAACATATGGTAAAGTTAGGCAGGTGTATTATATACCTGCCAGTTTTTATCACAGGCTCTTATCTGGTTCCTCCACCTGTACCAGGACTTGTAGTACCGGCTCCTGTTCCTGTGGTACCTGCTCCTCCTGTGCCGTTAGTTGTTCCTGCCGTACCGGTAGGGCCATAGTAGTTTCTTGTTCCACCATTACCGATTGAATTATCCATACCGGTATCGTAATCTCTGGTATCAGTTCTGCCTACGTTACCTGTTGTACCGGTACCTCCGGTTGTTCCGTTATTGTTTGATCCGGTATCATTGCCGGTGCATGCTGCCAACGCCATCATGGTAGTTAAGCATATACTAATCAATATAGCCAATTTCTTTCTCATCGATACTCCTCCTATGAAAGTTATCACAAATTACAAGGTTAGTATCTCACATGGCTATTGATTTATACTAAGATGGCAAGGCTTAAAATCTGCATCCGCTGGTCAATCTTTCATTCAAATTTTAAATTCGGTCATATAGCTTCTGTAGCGCAGGGGCAGATTATTGCGCTGCAGCTTTGGATTGGTCCTTTCCTTAATTGCAATGGATTTGAAAAAGATTTTCCATAGATTGCTGTATTCATCATCTATGCCCCATATCTCATCCAGCTTTTCCTGTTCAAGCTTTGGAAGCTGTGCCAATATCCATTGCCTGCCGGGTATGTGAATACTTGCCAGTTTTCTGTTTTCATCATATATAATAAACTTTTCCTGGCTTAGTCTGTCTGCAAAATGCGGAGTAACAAGGGTCAACACATCATTTTTTGGCCGGATTACGGAAATTAGCAAACCATCAGCATGCTGGGAAAAACGTATAAAGCCCAGCAGATGGTGAGCCTCTCTGCCTACATTCCTGTCCAGCCTGAACATCCTGTTGACAATCTCATTACTGAGACGCTCGGTAATTGTTGGCCCAACGGCAAATGCCAAAATTAAAAATCTGTATATTAAATCGGCCTTGCCCTCATAATATGACAAAGCCACACGGCATACCATCTCATAGGCTTCCTCAGAAATCTTCTTTTTGATTGAATCAGCCACCTTTTTTGAAAGGTTATAGTCGGTATCCACAACTATATATTCTGCAAACAGCTCTATATTTGCAAACTTGCTCCCTTCATATTTTTCCTCAATTTTAATATTGGAATTTCCATATCTTGAGCTCCATGCCAGATAAATAGCTGTAAATATACCATCAATACTGTTGTCGCAAAGATAGATCCTCTTATTTTTCATAAGACTCAACTCCCTGTAATCAAAAACCCGCCCACCAAATCATGATTGGCCAGCTTGAAATTGGCATCATCAAAAATCGACAGCTGTTTATAGGTTAAATCCTTTTCGATTCCAAATGGAAGACGCTCCTTCACAGCCAAAAGCTGCCTGCTAATAAAATCCTCATCAAGCTTAACCGGATACATCATCCTGCCTTTGCAGGTAATAAAATACATAGCCCGCTTTAGTACGACTCCCAGCCTCTTAAGATCTTCAAAATCCAGTGCTGCGCTTTTTCGTGCCGTAATTATACGCTGAGCGCTGATAGTGCCTATACCGGGTACCCGAAGGAGTGTATGGTAATCCGCCCTGTTGATCTCAACCGGAAAGCGGTCAAGGTGGGACAAGGCCCAGTCACACTTGGGATCCAGCAGCAGATTGAAATTTTGGCGTCTTTCATCCAGAAGCTCATTAATAGTAAAGCCATAAAACCTGATAAGCCAATCCGCCTGGTAAAGTCTGTGCTCCCTCAACAGTGGAGGCCCATCCTCAGTCGATGGCAACCTGGGATCCTGGTTGACATTCATAAAGGCGGAATAAAACACTCTCTTTAGGTCAAAATTCCTATACAAGGCTTCAGCAACCGCCATAATCTGATAATCACTTTCATCAGTAGCGCCCACAATCATCTGGGTGCTCTGCCCTGCCGGTACAAAGGAGCGCTTAGTCGCAGGCCTGTTGTGGTATGGAGCGAGACTGCTGCCGGTTCTGATAATATCCTTAATATCATTGTCTTTGTATGAATTATCATTAACTGAGGCTGCAATAGGCTCCGGACGTCCATCGGAAATTCCGTTCGAAATCGCCATTCCGACAGAATCTGTCATTCCGGTTAAATCCGGCAACCCGGCTGTATCTGTCAGCACGTTTACTGCCTGCATGACGGGCCTGTCGCTATAAGGAGTCACTCCCTTATAGTCAGTAAACAGCTTTTTGCCTATCTGGACCTGCCTTATCGGCTTAAGTATATTCTTCCTGTTCTTATGAGGGGCCAGCTGCTTCAGGCTTTCGGCAGTGGGCAGCTCCAGATTTATGCTCATACGATCCGTATACCAGCCAAGAAGCTCAATCAGTGCAGGATCAGCACCCGGAATAGCCTTGCAATGAATATAGCCGTTAAAATGGTGCAGCTGGCGTAAGCGCCTTACTGTTTCAATAATCAGCTCCATCGTGTGGTTAGGACTTATCAGGATGCCTGAACTCAGAAACAGCCCCTCAATATAGTTCCTCCGATAAAACTCCATCGTAAGCTCGCTTAATTCCTCCGGTGTGAAGGATGCTCTGACTATATCGTTGGAAGCCCTGTTGGCACAATACTTGCAATCAAAGATGCATTCGTTGGTATAAAGCACCTTTAGCAGAGATATGCATCTTCCGTCCGCCGAAAATGTATGGCAGATCCCGCAGGCGACGCTGTTACCCATACCCAGTGAATTCCCCTTGCGGTCGACACCGCTGGAGGTACAGGCAACATCATACTTTGCCGCATCCGATAATATCTCCAGCTTCCGCTGCAGGCTCATAGTCTCCAAAATAACCATAATCTTCTCCTTTGTTACCAAACATATGTTCCGGTTACCTATATTTTATCAGGAGAAGTATAGCAAGTCAAGCAAAAACCAAACATTTGTTCTGTATATATTATACCACCAGTCAGAGCATTTATTCAGAAGTTAAATGTTTTTTAAATTCTAGTTTGCAAGAGTAAATTCAATAAAGGTAGAAATTACTCCTGCACATATATTTGCTCTACTGCCACTTAGGTTCATAGCTATATATAATGTACATGCAGCTGATTGCCTGCCTGTGCAGATTGGAGAGTTTATGAAAAATCATCTATTCCTTCTGGGCTTTTCTTTTGCCCGCAAGCAGGGCTATGGACATAATCGCTGCAGCAAATCCAAGCTGTATTCCCATATATCCGAAGATTTTGCCCAACTGTGTCCAGTCATATGAGATAATTTGAGCTATGGCATTATTGGCCTTAACATACCAGTAGCCGGGAGCAAAGCTTGCCGCCTTAAGCACCGGTTCAGCCAAATACTCCTGCGGAATAAATATTCCGCTTGTGAAGGCAATGCTTAAGGATACAGCCGTTGATATGGCCTGTATTGCCTTTTTGCTTCTTACCGTAATTCCCACCAGATAGCTGAAGCTTAGGCAGCTAAGGGAAAATACCAGCACATTCAGCCAGGTTAAGAGGGTGCCTGTATTAAGCATGCGGTTTTTGTTCATTATATATCCCGCGATTATAAAAATTATCAGATAACAGAAGAGATAAGCCATGTTACCTAAAATAAGCTGCATACCCACTCTTCTTGCAGACACAGGCGAAGCGACATGCCTTCTGCGTATTTCCAGTACGGTAAATGAGAACATAACCACACTGACTCCGTTGACAAAGCAGGCAATTATAATATAACCAAGATAGTTGAAAAACAATTTATTAAATGTATTGGATGCTGATATTTTATCCGGCAGTTTGTTTTCAATTTTTACATTCACCTGCCCGCCAATTGTGGCTTCCACCAGCTTTATCAGCTGCTCCTGGCTTATTTGGGGCAAATGCTTAATATAGGTACGTGCTATATTCAGATAATTATTGATGGCATTGTCCAGAAAAATGGCGTTGGCTGAATCAGGCACGGTATCCTTGCTTAGGCTCATCCTGCCCTGATTTAAAAAATCCTCCCCAAAGCCCTCCGGAATAGTCAGAATGTACTCAACCTCCCTGAAAAAAAGGGCATTCTTTCTTGCCTCTTCATCCTCCTCCCGCTCGACAAATATGGCATATTGCTCCAAATAATCTAAAAAGGCCTCCAAAAACTCACTCTGTGTGTCCTCATTTATCACCATCAGCTTAACCTTGCTGGCAAAGAAGCTGTCGTTTTTGCTGCCGGTGTTCCATGTGAACATGATAATCAGACCAAGAAACATAACCATATATATGATTATTATGGCTAAATGCTTCTTCAATACCCTGAAATAGTTTTTAAATACTGTCATGATTTCTCCTCCTGATTCCGAAATAGGATGCCACCGTAAAAACTGCAGCCATAAGCATCAAGAGCATCAGATTTATAAAATAGCGGTTATGGCCGTCAAAATAGTAAAGGCTGTACATGGCATCAGTTATCAGGTTTACCGGATTTATATATGCCAGCAGGGGAAATTTCTCCGTCACATAATATTTGATCTCCACCGCCATCATACCCGATAAGAAGGAGCAGCCCAAGCTAAAGGCTATTATTATTGCCTCCTTTATGGCAGGCTTTTTCTTAATCCAGAAGCCTATACTTGCACCCATAAGCAGACCTGTCAGGGAGCCTGCAAGACAAATTGCAATAAGATAGGCCAGTTCGTCTCCGAATTTTACATTCAGTACAAATTTCATATAAAGGAACAATAATATGACGCTTATTATGTGACAGGTATAGGAAGCCAGCATGTTGCATGCAAACAGCCTCATTTTGCTTACCGGTGAGGCGCTTATTCTGGCCCCTCTCATAGATTGGTCGGCCTCAATATTAATAACCTCTTCAAGGCCCCAGTTGGATGCAAATATGCAGGTATATGCCAGTATGGCATAAAAGTAAATTATTATATTATCCGGTTTCTTGTGCTTATCGCTTATATCCACAAAGTCTGTTTGCCCAATCAGATCATCTATCAGTCCGTTATTTAGCGCCTCCGGATTGGAGACCAGAATATTTTTTATGGTTATCTGCTTTTGCATATAGCTGTCTACAAAGGACTTGACGATGGTTTCATTCAGCCCGTTTTCCTTTATAAACAGCTCCGGCCTGTCTCCGCCGATGATATACGCTTCTATATCGCCCTTTTCCAGCAGATCCACCGCTTCCTTGCTGCTGCAGAGGGTAATATCAAACATATACTTATCCTCCGACAGCTTTGCCGCCTTCATGACAGACAATAATTCATTATGTCCAACAGCAGTTCCGACCTCATGACTTAATTCAGCCTGTTCCTGGCTAACTGCAGTGCCGGCCTCCTTACTTAATTCAGTCTGAGCTTCCCCGACTACATATGCTATTTTTATTGTTTCAAATTCCTCGACAGCGCCTAACTTACTGACACCCAAATAAAGGCAGGTGGACAAAATTATCGGGAAAATATAGCACCAGAAAATACCTTCCATATTACGCAGCAGGCATTTAACACGCATAAAATATAAACCTAAGCTCATAATACCCTCCAGTTTAAATTAATCGGAATATGACAGATTTGCTTCAGGAGCCGGACCATCCCCGGCCAAAAAGGCTAATCCCTCAGCTCCTTGCCTGTAATCTCAAGAAAGACGTCATTGAGTGTAGGCAGCTCGGTATAAACCTTGCCGAAGATTATGTTGTTTTTTGCCATGTAATCCAGAATATGAATAAGGTTGTTTCTGCCTTTGGCGGATTTGATCTCAAGCAGGTTTTCATGATATTCAACAGAATATATGCCCGGAAATTCCTTCAGCTCATTAATGTTCTTTTCCGGTAGCTCATATAGCTCCATGGTGATCTTCTCTCCCAGCGAAATCATGGCCTTAAGCTCCTCCTTTGTTCCCTGGACTATCACCCTGCCCTTATCAATAATGGCAATTTTGCTGCATATCTGCTCCACTTCCTCCATGTAGTGGGAAGTGTAAATTATTGTTGCCCCCTCTGCATTAAGCTTCTTTATTCCTTCGAGGATTTTATTGCGGCTTTGGGGATCAACCGCAACAGTCGGCTCATCCAGTATTATCAGCTTTGGCTTATGGGCAATACCGCAGGCTATATTAAGCCTTCGCAAAAGGCCGCCGCTAAGCTTTTTGGGATAGAAATCTGCGTAATCCTCCATCGAAACGAATTCAATTGCCTCCCGCGTCAGACGCTTTACCTCAATTTTATCCTTTATATACAGGCTGCAGAAATAGTAAATATTCTCATATACGGTCAATTCCTCAAAGACCGCCACATTCTGCATTATAATGCCGATATTTCTCTTAATGTCATAGGCATTAGGCTTCATCGGCTTACCAAATATCTCGATGCTTCCCTTATCATACCTAATCAATGACAATATGCAATTAATCGCGGTGGTTTTGCCTGACCCGTTGGGGCCAAGAAGGCCGAAGATTTCCCCCTCCTCCACCTGCAAATCCAGATAATCAAGGGCTACCAGCTTATCATATCTTTTCACCAGACCTTTAACATTTACCAGCATATTATCCTCCATAATTGACAAATTTTCCTTTATGTTTAATCTATATCATTTTCCCCGGCGATAACAGTGAATTTAATCACATAATGTAATGACATTTGTCACGATTTGAACCTTAACGATATTTAGACAGAAAGTTAATAGTGACATTAGAATAATCATGAAATAAAGGCAATAAAGATAAAAAATCAGCCTGGCTATTCCTTAACCAGGCTTGATATTTTTTTAAATTTATCCGTTCCGGCTACCTGGGTTAATTCAAAGAGCAGCGATTCACAGGTTGCAGGAATCGCCCCCTCAAGGCCCGCTCTTTTAATGGCGGAAAGCTTGTCATGTTCCTTTCTTGAACCAATGCAATCCTCTACTAAAACCACCCTGTAGCCCTGGTCAATAAGGTCAATTACCGTCTGCAGTACGCATACATGGGCTTCCACACCGCAGATAATAATGTTTTTCCTGCCACTTTCAGCTATAGCCTGATTTATCGGCTCATTCATTGCACAACTGAAGCTGATCTTATCATAATAGGAAAAATCCTCTCCAAAGGCTTTAACAATCTCCTCAACAGTCATTCCCAGCCCCTTGGTATACTGCTGTGTTACCAGCATGGGTACATCCAGTATGCCCAGTCCCCTAATCAGCTTTGCTGTATTTTTAATCAGCTCAGCCGAGCCAGAAATGGCGGGGACCAGGCGCTCCTGCAAATCTATTATCAGCGCAAGCGCATCCTCAGCCTTTATTCTCATAGCTTGTATTCTCCTTTATTTGAATTTGTTTCCTTACCGATGATTATGATTATAGCATTAGTATATCCTTCATACAATAAACAGGCCTGATGTAAATCCCTGCATAATTTACCGCTTTGATCAGCAGCTAATTTACTTCAAATTTACTTCTTTGACCAAAGGGCAATTTTCATCCATCCAATAATATGCTATACTTAATCTGGGTTTATGGATCAATTTATTTTGGATCTTAACTAAGGAGGTTTATGGCCGGTGGACGAAATTATTGATAAAATCCTGATCCTTGGCTCCTGTACGGCTTTATATTTGTTTCAGGATAATAACACCTTTTTTATTGTTCCCATAATTCTGACCATAATAATGAGCTGCCTCTTTTCCTATTTTGAAGGCTACATCTTCAAGCTGGCTGGAATACTGCTTTATACCATATTAACCCTTGTATTCCCGAATTATATCGTGTTCATGCCTGTACTTTTGTACGATATAATGAATACAAAATATCAGTGGCTTATACTTGCCGCACCTTTTTTATACATATTTCATTTCAGGCAGTACAATGCCCTGCTGATATCCTTTAGCTCATTATTTCTAGCTGTCGCCTTTTTGCTGAAAATTAAAAGCGATCGTCTGGGCAGAATGAAAAAGGATTACAACGAGCTCAGGGATAATTCCGCCCAGATGTCGCTTCGTCTTAAGGAAAAAACCCAAAGTCTAATACAAAATCAGGTTAATGAAATAAATCTTGCAACCCTCAACGAACGCAACCGTATTTCGAAGGAATTGCATGACCATATAGGCCATCTGCTGTCCAGAGCCCTGCTGCAGGTAGGCGCGCTTCTTACCCTTACAAACGATGATACATTAAAGCAGGGCTTAACCGAGCTTAAGGAATCCTTATCAGGAGGAATGGATCAAATCAGAAGCAGCATACATAACATGTATGACGACTCAATAGATCTGTATCAAGAGCTAAACAAGCTGGTCAGGGATTTTAGCTTCTGTGCTCTGGAATACAGCTATTGCTTAGTCAACCAGCCCTCCATCCAGCTTAAGCTCAGCTTCATATTCATAATAAAGGAAGCTCTGGCCAATATTATCCGCCACTCCAATGCCAGCAAGGCCTCGCTTATTTTAAGGGAGCACCCGGCCATGTATCAGCTTATAATACAGGACAACGGCACAATAAGTGATGACAAATATGCCAGCTTGAAAAGACAAGTTGAGAGCGCCTCCTTCTCTGAAGGGATGGGGCTGCACAATATTGCCGAACGGGTTAGCAGCTTTGGAGGAATACTCAATATAAGCTTAGACAATGGATTCAGAATATTCATATCTGTTCCCAAAAAAGAAGGCTGACAAACCGTCGGCACAGGCAGCTGACGCATAAGACCGCAATCCGGGAAAAGCGTTTGATATATGAGATGCTAAAGGAAAGTGAGGATTAACATGAAAATATTGCTTGTTGATGATGATAAGCTGGTCTGCTCCTCCTTAAAAATAATTCTGTCTTCGGATCCGGAGGTAAGCATAGCCGGAATCGGCTATAGCGGCCAGGAAGCAATCCAGCTTTACATGAAGCTAAAGCCCGATATCCTCCTAATGGATATACGTATGGAAGGAATGAGCGGTCTTGAGGCCGGCGAGGAAATACTGCGCCGGTATCCGGGAGCAAAAATCCTTTACCTTACCACCTTCCTGGATGATGACTATATCATTAAGGCCTTACATATTGGCGCCAAGGGCTATATGCTGAAGCAGGACTTTGATAGCCTTCTGCCTGCCTTAAAGGCTGTATATGCAGGGCAAAATGTATTCGGCAATGAAATTATAACCAAGCTGCCAAACCTTCTGGGACGGACCGGTGAAGCAAAAATGATCAGGCAATACGGTATAAGCGATAAGGAGCTGGAAATCATTAAAAAAATTGCAGAAGGCCTCTCCAATAGGGAAATAGCCGAGCAGCTATTCCTCAGTGAAGGAACCATAAGGAACAATATCAGTACGATCCTTGACAAGCTTAATCTGCGTGACAGAACCCAACTGGCAATATTTTATTATAAAAATATCAAATGAAGGCAAAAAGCCCGCTTTATCAGGCCGGAGGTCAATATACATTTTTCGACATACAAGTAGCAAATTCCTTTACCGATTCATATATTATAATGAATAACAAAGTAAAGGAGTTATGTGTATGACATTTATTGAATTATTCCATTTATTCCTCCTGCTAATCATACCTGGCTTTTTGGGTGCAGCTGCATACAATATAGCAGCTTACTGGAAAACCGGTATACCGGTTAGCGTAGCCCTTGTGATTGACCTGCTCACTTACTTCACAATGATAACAGCACTATTTTTCATAAAGGATATCCTGACCCTGCAGGATCTGATGGTATACTTCGACTGCCTGCATTTCTCAATTATTTACACAATAATAGCGGCATTGCTGAGCATAGCATACGGTATAGGCATCGGATTACTTAGAAGACTGTTCTTTTGGATACGCAGGGACAGCTAGACTAAAAGGCGCATATGCACTGGAGCTTGCTTATGCGCTAAACCGGATTGACTGCTTCTACAGTCAACCGCTAATAAGTATAAGAAGCCACCCTGAATATTTGGTGCATTATGGGGTGGCTTCTTAAATGCAAGTAATGCTTACTTATTGTCCATGAAAGTGTATTAGAATGAAATTGTATTATTATGAAAATGCCTATATGAAAATGCATTTTCAATTAAGTGCACTTTATTTAAGTTCTATATGTCCCTTCCAGCCGGAGCTGGGCTTATACTTCAATGTATTATCATATTTAATACAGGATAAATCCATCCATTCAGGTGTGTTGGAATGTATTATTATATCCTCAGGAGCAAAGCTACATATCGGATATGTCCTGATACTGTATGCCCTTTTTATATGGGGTATTTTATTGTAATCAAAGCCCATTATACCGGCTGCAACCGTATCAACCGCCAGTGGATTGATGCCTGCCATGATAATTCCGGCGGGCTTGGGAGAAGGCCTAAGCGGCCCCTCTCCTTCCCCGGAGATAATCATATCAAGAAGGGATAAGCATTTTCGTTGGGGAACGTCAGCCAACCTCCCCTCCCTGTCAGCATAAATAAACAGTCTGTTTAGGTCACATATAGTTCTCCATATGGTATCGTTACCCCACCAGCTGCCCTCTCTGTAATCATCCCTGGCAAGACCTTTCCTGAAAATGCCGTTTGCCATCTGCAAGAGCCTGAGACAGGCGACAGCCCTTTTTCTGCCCCTGATTGAAGAAATGTCGATCTTTTCCTGTAAATATGTATGAATTCTTTTAAAGGTATCTTTTTGCAAATATTCATCTCCCTTTTCGCTTATCGACCCCCTTCTGTGGTGAGGCAGCCAGTCCTTGCTGCCATTGATCCCCACCAGATTTTTCATTGCCCCGGTCATTCCCGCCTTTCTATGGGTTTTGGGCTTGGGAAGGTTTATTACAAAATCGGCCTGCAATACGGAATTTGGTATAAGGTACTCATGCACCTGCCTGTTATGGTGCTCCTTCATCCGGGCAGGGTCGTAATTGGTGACCCTGAAGCTTTCATAGAATTCAGAAACCTCATCATGCATGCTTTCCTTATTCAGATCAATGCGGCTGTAGCCTCTTGGGTCTCCGGAAAGCTTTTTTATAGCGCAGATTTTCCCCCTATTGTCCAGCAGGGCCATCTCCTGCCTGAAATCAATAATTTCAACATCAAAGCCATGCTTCTTATACAGCCCTTTTATTTCAGCCAGGCCCATATGCCTGATGGCTTTATCAAATTTACAGGCCTGGACCGGAGCATCGCCAATTATGATTTTACCACAGCCCTTAAGGGCTATATATACATAGTCGGCTATCGCCCGGACTATAGAGCCATGTGTAATCACACAGTCCAAACCATAATGCCTTAAATGGTTTTCATGCAATACTATATTAGGCTTCAGCAAAACCGTATCTCCAGGCTTTATATATTCCTTTAAGGGATTCCAGCAGGGCAGGCCGTAGTTCTTTCTGTCAAGCCCCATTTCATATAAAAGCCGGCGTATATTATCATAAACGGGATTTTCATATCCCTTCTCCAGCTGACGCAAGGCCTCAGAGGAAAAGGGATATTCCGGATAGGGCCTGTCAGGGTTAAATGGAGGTTTATCCGGATAAGAGAAAACTCCGCATCTTCTTATATAAACAGCAGTATCCTGCAGCATATAACCACCCTTATAAAAAAATCAATGCTCCCAGTATAAACTTATCAATTTTTAACTTCCGCAATTAAATAAGTATAAATCACATCATTGTTTCCCTGATACAGCGCCACCTGGATATTGCCCGGATATGGCAGTGTTATCAGACGACGGAGAAGTAAAAGCCCGCTTATGAATCTTCCTCTCGCAATACACAATGGAAAAGGCCAGAGTGAAGAATATCGAAATTACAGTTGCTATGGCAGGCCCAATCAGGCCAAAGCCGCCGATTAATGCAACATCCAGCAGCAAATTAAGAATCGCCTGAACCAGATTCAGTGTTTGCAGGATTTTATGCTTTTTGCTTATGTTGAAATAGAGCATGTAAAATATCATTGCATACCTGAACCAGCTGCCTATCATAAGTACACGAAATATAGCAGTTGCCCCTCTGTAGGCAGTTCCATACAGTAACACTATAATTGGACCTGCAAAAATGACTACAAGAAGATGAGCAATTGTAGCCAAAAGGAATATCAAGAATCTTTCACGGTAGAAGAAGCTTTTTAGCCCCCTGCTGTTGCCCCTGACAAAAAATTCGCTAACCCCTGAAGCATAAAAGCTGGAGATAACATAAGCAAAATCCGCTATATTATTAAATAGCTTATAGGCCACATTATACACGGCAATATCCTCGGTGGTCATAAAATACTTGATTACCGCCGTATCGCCAAAATTAATCAGATACAGGCCTGAAAAGCCAAACAGCTGCCAAAGGGAAAAGTTTAAGACCTCCATAAACCATTTACGATCCAGTCTGAAGCCTCCGATATCCTTCCAGTTTATACCCAGGATAAAAAGAAGCACGGATGCATGGCTTACAATATTCAAGATAATCAGCATTCTGACATCATAGCTCATAAAGGCGACGCAGAGTATGTAGATCAGCCTTGCAATTATCGACAGGGCGCCTGAATAGAGCTGTTTTTTTACAGCCAGAAAATACTGGGCCAGATAATCCTCCGCCACACTTATAAAAAGCCAGACAAGAAGCAGGCCTGCCAGCTCTTCACCTATGTAACCATTAATCTGCCTCCGGAAGCATATAAACATAAGGGCAATTACAGCCACGCTGGCAAGCATGATAAGATTTCTTGCCCAGAAGGTTTTAGATATGCTGCCGCTCTGGGCCCTCTCCTTGCTTCCGTAATATATTATTGAAGCGGAGCTCCAGCTAAAGCCAAAGGTGGTCAAAAGCCCGATAAACATATATGCCACGGAAAAAACACCGTAGCTGCTTACACTGAGCTTTCTAACAATAAAAATATTGCTGACCAGCCCAAGCACCATTACCATAACCCGCATGAAGGAATATAGGATAAATTCCTTCCGCTCAAACAAAAGCCTGATTATCCTGTTCATATATTCACTTCCTTACCGGGACGTCTCACCCCATATTGTCCAGAAGCCACCTGACCCATAGCTGCTGGGGCAGGTAATGGCCTCTGACAAACCTTGCCACCTCACAGTTTTCATCCAGAATATAAAAGCCGGCGCTGTTATATACAGCCCTGTCATTATAGCCGTAGGACATTTCAACGATATAGAACTTATCCCCTTTGAACAATATATCATATGCCATTGAGTCAAAACGGTTCATCCTGCTTATCTTTGCGCAATAGCTGATTATCTCCTTAGGCAGCTCCGTTTTATAATCAATTTTGCCGCTGCCGCTGGCCCTGAAGTCATTGTCCCGGTTTTTACGCCAAAAGCCAAAGGCATAGCGATCCCCAATAATACTAATCCTGAGGTCGGCCGGATTGCCCCGAAGAAAGGTTTGGGTATAGAGCTGGCCAAAGCGGTCAAAAAGCCTGTCGCTTATTTTTCTTGCCATCAGATTTTCCCATAAAAATCTTTGATTTATGTACCTTATAAGCTCCCTGGCGCTTTTGACCAGGCTTACACCTGAGCTGGATGCTCCGGCGGATTCCTTAAGCACCACCGGATAATGCAGCTTCCTCGCATGATGAACCGCTTCATTATAATCAAAGCTGACAAAGGTTTGGGGGCTTCTTATTTTTTGATACTTAAATATGTAGCTTTGGGCTATTTTGCTGTCAAAATGCCATATGGTCTCATAATTTGGGTATACCCTCTTTTTCATAAACTGCTGGATAAAATATATCTTTTCCTTTAGTATCTGTGAGCTTCTTGGTCCCATAAACTGAGGCTTCCAGATCAAAATGTCATAGGGCTTAAGCCTGTCTATCCAGTCACTTTTATCCATATCCACAATATCGCAGGCGACACCCTCCTTCTTCAAAAAATATGCAAATTTATAGGCCCAGTTGTGGCTCCCGTAGAAGAAGCGTTTATTAAGGGGCTTTAGTATACTGTTTTGAATTATTATCGGTTGATTGCTTATTCCAACAGCAATCCTCATGCAGCACCTCCGTTTCTGCCAACGTCTTAGCATAGTTATCCTGCCGGTATTTATGATAAGACCCTGTCAAATACCCTTTGATATTTTCCTATTATCCTTTCCAGACTAAAATCAAATCCCCTGTTTGACGTTCTGTTATTTGCCTTCAGATATTGCTTCATTTTCATGCAAAGGGACAGCTCATCAACTCTTGCCAGCATTCCGTATTTTTCATCCCCCAAAATTTCACGGGGTCCACTATCACAATCAGTAGCCACTACCTTTGCCCCGCACACCAAAGCCTCCAGCAGGGTATTGGGAAAGCCCTCCCATCTGGAGGACAGCACATACAGATCGGCGTGCATGATATAGGGGTAAGGATTATCAAGATATCCCAAAAAGCTGACCTTTTTCTCCAGTCTTAGGCTCCTGCATAATTCGGCCAGCTCTATTTTAAGAGGTCCGTCCCCTATGATATACAAATGTGCCTTCGGTTCATATTCCAGCAGACGGCAGAAGGCCCTCAAAAGCAGATCATAGCCCTTTGCCGGCACAAGGCGGCCTACCGCTGCTATATTTATCCTGCCGCCTTTATATTCCCCAGGAAAAAATGCATTAGCCTTTGACAAAACCACAGCTGTATCCACAGGGTTGTAGATCCGTACTACTTTTCCCGGCTTTATGCCAAAATTCTTAATCAAATCCTGTCTCATTTTATCGCATTGGGCAATTATCAGGTCCGCCCACGGATACAGACGTCTGTACAGGAGCTTATAAAGCCGGGCTTTATATGCAGGATAACGTTCCAAGACCCTGGAAGGGGTAGAAGACTCCCTTATTATTATCCTGGCCTTCAGCCGGAGCAGACGCTTTAATATCAGTATGGCAAAATTGACATAACCAAGTGTGGAAAATATGCAATCCGCCTGCAAATGCACAATAAGCTTAACCAGCCTGATGATTGAATAACGAAGCCTCATTCCTTCAACAGAATACAGCCTGACTGATGAAGGGATTTCCTTGTGCAGAGGCCCCTTTGAGTTAAATGTTATAAGTATGGGAGTATATTTATCCTTATCAAGAGCTTTGATTATGGAAAGGGTTACCCTCTCAGCACCGCCAACATTTAAGGACGGCAGTATAAAGGCTATTTTTTTCTTTATTTTCTTATTTATTTCCTTCATGAAAATTTTCCACCATTATTTTCATTGGCTTACACCGGCAAAGGGTCTGACTAAATATCTGCAGGAATCCAGCCTGTCTTTGACGGCTTATTGCAGAGCCCGTTGCCTTGGTTCAGATACAGAAGCAAAAGCTCAGGACAGATAACAGACACTATCCAGTCGCAATCATATGGTTTATATACTTTATGCCTGCTGCCGGTTGTATTATTCTATATATTTTGCCCGGAATCTTACGAAAATGATGAAGAGCAGTATTAGTCCCACGATAAGATAAAAGCAACGTGTCAGAATATGATAGGGTTCCCCATAGGGCACGGTCAAAATCACCAGATTAAGTATAATATCGCTGCCAACAACTGCTCTAATGCTTTCCAGCGGAAGCTTGCCTTGAAGCTGCTGCAGGCCGTAGAGGATAGCCCCCACCAGCAGGCCTACTATGACAACTCCGGCTATATGTGCCTGCATATATGAAAATGTCAGCAAATCCACCGGAACCGAGCCGGTAACTCCGGCCTCTCCTTTATATGCTCCCCAGAAATCATAGGTAAGCAGCATGGATGCCGTATCCAGACCCAGCATGTACCTCCATATCCTGGAGGGCAAAAGATAGATCGGAGCAATCAGTATATCCTTGAACCATCTGAAGCTATCCTTGCCAAGCCAAGTAATGAAGGCGGCGCTGGGGAATGATAATTCACGTACAAATAAACTGGTGACGGAAATCCCGACAGGAGAACGGTTCAGTAGCCGATCAAAGGCCACTATGAGTATCAGGCCAAATACAACTACAATTGCCAGCTTTCTCACCAGCCTGATAACGGATTTATTCCGGTAAAGGATCAGGCTTAAAAGAAAGACCAGCAGATAGACCATAAAGGCCACTCTGCCGTCCCAGCTGTACAATACAAATAAGGAAAAGCATAATGACATAATGAAGCCTGCTATGCAATCCTTGCGTTTGGCTCCCTTCAGATTTTTGTCAATAAGCAGAGCAAAGAATATAAAGGAGGCAATAAAGGCAAAGGCGCCAAACCTTTGCAGGAAGCTGAAGGGGTTATTCACTAAAAGTATGCCTGATCTGATAACCTTGGCATAATAAAGCAGGCCGCTAAAGCCGCCATAGGCTCTGGCATACAATACATAAGAAACAAAAGCCACAGCCAGCATCAGCCAGGCGCCTGCCTTCAGCATAAAATACAGCTTCTTAAGCTCTCTGCATTCATTAAAGCTGTAGCTGACAGGCGCTACCGGCCTTTTTACTCTGCCGGCTATCGTCCAGCCGCAGACAACGGCTGTCATAAGCAGTATATTTGCGGCAAAATATATGCTGATGGAGATCGCATCATATCTTTCTATCCTGTTTGTCCATATGGCAGAATTCAAGCCATTTTTAGTCCCCCAAAACACAAAGGCGAAGCCCAGTCCGTTAAACAGAGCCAGAGTTATCAGAAAAAAATCCAGATATTCAAATTTTCTTTTATTCTGGAAAATCCTGAAATACAAAGCGGCCCCTATTATAACGGTAAACAAAAGGCCATAGAATATCGCATAAACAAGCTGTGAATTGCCCATCGCCTATACTGCCTCCACAAAAAAAATATTGTTATGCCGGCATCCCTGCACCAACGTTCCTATATTTCATGCCTCAGGCTGCCGTCAAGACTATTTCTGTACCAGATTAGCGCTTCCTCCATCCCTTCTTCAAAGCTCCACTGCGGATTATATCCCAGATACCTTTTGGCCTTTGAGATATCCGCAAAGCTGTGCCTGATATCTCCCGGCCTGTCAGGACCATAAAGGGGTTCTATATCCTTATCAAGCATTCTGCAAAGAAGATAATACAAATCAATCAGATAGACCCTGCCTCCACAGGCGATATTATAGACCTCTCCCGCTGCTTCTTTGCCGGCAAGGCATGCTCTTAAGTTAGCCTCTATCACATTTTCAATATAGGTAAAATCCCTGCTTTGCCTGCCATCCCCGTATATAACCGGCCTTTCACCGGCAAGAAGCTGCCTGATAAACCTGGGAATAACCGCTGCATAAGCCCCTTCCGGGTCCTGCCGTCTGCCGAACACATTAAAATAGCGCAGGCCATAGGTGTCCAGACCGTACAGGCTTGTATATAGCCTGGCATATTCCTCGTTTGCCCTTTTGGTTAAAGCATAAGGGGAGAGGACCCTTCCTTCCCTTCCCTCGATTTTAGGAAAAGCCTCTTCATCACCATAGACAGAGGAGCTGGATGCATAGACAAATTTCTTTACCCCGCTTTGTCTTGCGGCCTCCAGCATGTTAAGAGTGCCCTTAATATTGATTTCCTCATACAAAACTGGCTGCTCTATGCTTCTAGGAACACTTCCCCATGCAGCCTGATGCAGGACATAGTCTGCCCCGTCGCAGGCCTTAAGGCAGGTGTCAAAATTCCTTATATCCCCCTCCATAAGCTCAAAGCCTGCATGCCCCAAAAATATATCAACATTTTCCCTTTTCCCGGTAGAAAAATTATCCAGGCATCTTACCCTGCAGCCCCTCTTCAGTAAAGCCTCACACAAATTTGAGCCGATAAATCCTGCGCCACCGGTTACAAGAAACAGACTGTCTCTGTCGAATGCCAACTCGCTGTATCCCATCCCCCACCTTGCCTTTCAAACCCAGCTAGAGACTAAAGTAGCTATAGCCTGCTTCCTCCAGCTGCCTTCTGTTTAATATTCCTTTGAGATCAAAAAGCACCCTGCGCCTCTTGTCTGTTGCCTTAAAGAAGGCGTCCAGCTCCCTGTGGCTAATAGACAAAAATTCATTATGAGCGACCGCTATAACCACAGCATCCATATCCTTTATCTCCTCAAGTGAAAGCAAATCAATGCCATATTCCTGCTTTACCTCATTTTTATCTGCCTGCGGATCGTACACCGCTGCCCTTATGCCATATTCTCTCAATTCGGTCACAATATCATAGACCCTGGTATTTCTTGTATCAGGGCAGTTTTCCTTAAAGGTAAAGCCTAGTATGGCAACCCGGGCATTCTTGATTTGAATATCCGCCTTTATCAGATGCTTGATGAGATTTTCCACCACATACCTGCCCATTTCATCATTGATTCTTCTGCCCGACAGGATAATCTGCGAATGATATTTCAACTGCTCCGCCTTATAGGTCAGATAATAGGGATCTACCCCTATGCAGTGTCCTCCCACCAGCCCCGGGCTGAAGTTGAGGAAATTCCACTTGGTGGCGGCCGCCTTTAGTACCGCCTGGGTGTTTATCCCCATTTTGTTAAAGATTATGGACAGCTCATTCATAAAGGCAATGTTTATATCCCGCTGGGAATTTTCTATAACCTTAGCAGCCTCCGCCACCTTTATGGATTCGGCCTTGTATATTCCGGCCTCCACCACCAGGCCGTAAACCCTTGCTATTATATCCAGCGACTCCTCATCCATTCCTGAAACAACCTTAACTATCGTTTCCAGCCTGTGAACCTTGTCACCGGGATTAATCCTTTCAGGAGAATAGCCCAGCTTAAAGTCAACACCACATTTTAAGCCGGAGGCTTTCTCAAGTATCGGCATACATATCTCTTCAGTAACACCGGGATAAACTGTTGATTCCAATACCACTACCGAGCCGGCGAGCAGATTTCTCCCCACAATCTTACAGGCCTTTGTCACCGGCCCCAAATCAGGAGTATGGTCCTCCCTGACAGGAGTCGGAACTGCTATAATATGAAATCTTGCCTGGCGCAGGTAGCTTTCATCAGATGTAAAAACAGCCGTAGTAGCCTTAAGCGCCTCATCCCCCACCTCTTTGGTCATATCAATTCCCTTTTTGTAAAGCTCCACCTTTTCACTGTTTATATCAAAGCCGATTACATTAAGCTTTTTTGCAAATGTTACCGCAATCGGCAATCCAACATATCCCAGTCCGATAACAGAAAGCTTATCTTCCTTATTAAGCAACCTTTCAAACAGGCACATTTGACAGTACCCCCATATTAACCCTCTATGCAGCTCCTCCAGACAGGAAGGCAATTTTCAGTCTTCATATGCTCCACCGACATCTGCCCCTGCCTACCTATTTGAAGCGCTTTTTCCTTATCTTTTATCAATATATTAAGCATCCGGTATAATTGTTCATCATCATCCGGCCTTACCAGCAGGCCGTTCTTGCCATGCCTGATCAGCTCGCCTGCCCCCTCATATCTTGTGGATATGCAGGGCAGGCCCATCATCATTGCCTCAAGCAACGCATTTGACAGTCCCTCATAATATGAACTCAGCACGAAAATCTCCGCATCGGCAATCTGCTCATGCAGGTTAGCCACGTTGCCGGGAAGAAAAGCATAGCCCTCCAGTCCCAGCCCTTTTATCTGTGCCTCCAGATTCGCTCTTTCAGGCCCTTCACCATATATATAAAGGCGGTAATCCGGGTGCTCTGCCCTGACTTTGGCAAAGGCATTAATCAGCATTCTGTGGTTTTTGGCTCTGGTCAGTCTGCCGGCACAGACTATTTTTTCATTTCTTTTTTCAGCAGCATATACCTGCACCTTTACAGGATTGGGAATTATAACACTCTTTTTTCTGATGTAGGCCGGAAAGCAGCCTTGTTCAGCCTTTGTCTGAAAAATGATTTTTTTTGCCAACGGATAAAGCAGATAGGTTGCCAATCTAACGATAAAGGTCCTGCCGTCCTTTTTGGGATTGTTTCTTTCGGAGATAATAATATCCCTGCCAAGCCCCAGCCCGGCTATAAGCGCTATTACATTTATCCTGCCAATAAAGGAAACTATTTTATCAGGTTTGGTCTTTTTAATATATTTACGGATTTTATAAATCCACACAGGCAGGTATATAAGTCTTGGCTTGCTTTCATTGCAAAAATCTATCAGCCTTATATCCTCCCTCAGCTTATATGCACACTGCCTGTTCAGCAGCCTTAAAATATCCACCTGCCAGCCGGAGTCTGCATATGAGTTGGCAAGAACGCTTATCACCCGCTCTGCGCCTCCGCAGCCCATGCCGCCGATTACAAAGGCAATGCGCTTGTGGCAGCTTAACCTTGTATCCTTATCCATACTTATGTATATTTCAGTCATTTTTCTTTTAATAAGCTGCCTGTCATTCTGCCTTACCCTCTTTTGGTTATAGGCGCCGAAGCTCTCCCTGAGCCTTTTGTCTTCTATCAGCCTTGTCAGGGCTTTGGCAAAAGCCGCTACATCATCCGGATCTACCAAATATCCGCCCCTGCCCTCCTTTACCAGGTCTTTATTGCCACGTACCCTTGAGCAAACCAGGGGCAAAGATGAGGCCATCGCCTCCATCACAGCCACAGGCAGGCCTTCCCTGTATGATGACAGAACAAAAATATCAGCCAGGGGTAAAAGCTGGGGAATGTCATTTCTGTAGCCCATAAATATAACCTTATCCTCAAGGCCATTTTTTTGCACCAGCAGCCTCAGCTTCTTTTCCTTTGCTCCTGTTCCGCAGAGCATCAGCCTGATCCTATCGTTTTTCATGGCTGCAAGGCTTCTGATGATTAACTGCTGGTTTTTTCTTCTACTGAATTCCCCGACAGATATAATAAGCGTGTCCTCATCGGCTATGCCAAGCTCCCGGCGTCTTGCCCATCTGGCAATGCCAGGCATGCCGTAGGAGGCGGTATCTATGCCAATTCCCGGTACATACTCCACCCTGCAGCTTTTAAAGGCCTTCGCCCTTTTATAGTCCTCCCTGTTGATGGTGATAAGGGTATCTGTATATCTTGACATCAGGCGCTCTACAGGGTAAAAGAGCAGCCAGCTAATCAGAGGCGCTCCTTTGCAGAAGTGAAAGCCGTGGGCTGTATATATGACCTTTTTTATTCCTGCCGCCTTAGCCGCCAGCCTGGCTAAAACCCCTCCCACAGGTGAATGGCAGTGCACCAGATCAAAGGCCTGATCCTTCATCAGCCTTTTAAGCTGCCTGTAGGCTTTTATATTTTTTATGGAAAAGGGATTTCTCTGAATCTCAATCGGGTGCCTGATTATATCCAGCTGTTCAAGCCTGACATTATAGTCGGAGAAGTTGGTCGCCCCATGCACCTCATAGCCCAATTCCTTTAGAATCTCTATGTTTACCTGCTCAAAAAGGTAAAATTGCCTGCTGACTGTGGAAACTATCAATGCCTTCTTCATTAATCCACATCCCTGATTTTTTATTATGTAGTTATCAACAATATGATTATGAACTCCCTTACTATATTCATTATCCTTCCGGAATACGGTTGGCAGGACTTGCGGACTGTAATAATTGCTGCAGCTATAAATTGCAGCTCAGATCATATGCCTGCTACGCTGCCAATATCAGCTATCAGGCCCATATCAGTTATCAGGTCCGCTTCCACAGGTGATATATACTGCTGCAATGGCTGTATTTAAAGCCGCTGCTAAGATAAAGCCGTATGGCTGCGGTATTGTCTGCTTGAGTACCCACTCTGATGCTGCCTATTGCCTGCCCGGCGCAAAAGGCCTCACACGTGGCAAGCAAGGCTTTGCCAATCCCCTTTCCCCGGTATTTATCTCCGACTGCCACCAGCTCTATCCGGCAGCCATCCGCCGGATCCGGTACAAACAGCAGAAAAGCTGCTGGCTCATGCTCCCTGTAGCAAATGGCAAAATACTTATCCTCCCTCATAAAGGCATCCCTGCACCACTGTCTGTATATATCCGCCGCCAAATCGGCAGGGAGAAAGGGATCATTATAAAACCTGGAATATTTAAAGGCCTTTCCCGCCATATCCAGCAGCCGTAAATCAGCCTCAAGGCTGTTGCATATAACTATCTCTCCGGCTTCAAGCTCAAGCCGCCACTCCTGCCTGCGGGGGCTTATGCCATCTGTAGCTTCTTCCTGCCGGCATTTTCCACCGACAGAAAAGCTGCCTTTGCTGAATAAGGTCACTGCATTTTCATCGATTGATTTAATGAATTGAATATTGACATCCGCTAAAAAGGCGCTAGTCCTCCTGCCAATCCAGAAATTGTTTTCACTGCAGTTATACAGGTTTGTAAGGGTTACAAAATCAAAGCTGCGGCAAAAGCTTAGAATTTCCTCCTGCTCGGCCTCCCCGACCGCACCAAGCAGGATGACTCTTGCGCAGCTTATTCCAAAATAATCTGTATCCCATTTTAGTGGTATGCAGCTATAACGTCCCCCTGAAATATTGTCATCTGACATGGATTCACCTTCCATATACTCCTCTTCTTAACACTATCCCCTCTATGGTCTTGATAAAAATTTTCAAATCAAGGCAAAAGGAAAGATGCCTGATATAATAAAGATCATTTTTAAGCCTTTCCTTAAAGCTTACACTGTTTCTGAAATAAGCCTGATTATAGCCTGTAATTCCCGGAAGTACACTAAGCTTTTTTAGCTCCTTATTGCTGTAAAGCTTGATATGCTCAGGCAAGTCAGGCCTTGGTCCGATAAAGGACATCTCGTTTTTTAAAATGTTTATTATCTGGGGAAGCTCATCCAGACTGCTGCTTCTCAAAAATGCCCCTATCCTTGTCAGCCTTGGATCATTTTTAGCATTATAGGTTGAGCCATCGGCGTTGCGGATATCGGGAGCATTCCTTTTCATAGTGCGAAATTTGTACATTTTAAATGTCCTGCCCCCCTTGCCGAGTCTCTTGGAGACATAAAAGGGGGAGCCCCCATCCTCAAGAAATATCAGCGGACATAGGATAAGACAAAGCAGCAGCAAAAAAGGAAGCATAGATATAGCCAAAATCAGATCAAGAGCTCTTTTGATATACCTTCTGTACAAATGCCTGCCCAAGCCATCACCCCAAATACACTCTTTAATTCAGCTTAAGCTTCTAAGTCATTCTTCTGCCTTTTGAATCGCTCCACAAATTTTTTATAACCTCGCAAACATAGTCAACATCCTCATCGGAAAGCCTTGTATGCAGCGGCAGTGTTATCTCGTTTTTATACATTTCATAGGCATTCGGATAATCCTTCATGTCAAAGCCCAGCTTCTTATATGCTGTGAGCATAGGCAGGGGTTTAAAATGCACATTTGCGCTTATTCCCTGTTTTGCCAGCTTCTCAATAAATATATTTCTGCCTTCCTCATCAAGCCCCGGCAGCCTGATCATGTATAGATGGCCGCTTGAGCTGTATTCCTCTGTATAATGCTTAAGGCTCTTAATCCCCAGCTGAGCCAGCCTGCTGTCATACCTGTCAATCAGTTGTCTTCTTCGTTCCAGAATACGGGGATATCTTCTTAGCTGGGCCAGGCCGATTGAAGCCAGTACATCATTCATGTTGCATTTGTAGAGGGGTTCTACGATATCATATTCCCAGGCGCCTGCCCTGCTCTTTGCCAGGGCATCCTTGGACTGTCCATGCAGACAAGCCAGCATATAATATCTGTAAATTTCCTCATCAGAAAGGCCTGCTGCTTTTTTCCATGTAACTGCTCCACCCTCTGCAGTAGTTAAATTTTTTACCGCATGAAAGGAAAAGACAGTAAAATCAGCCGCCTGACCACTTCTTTTCCCCTTGCGTATTGCGCCAAAGGAATGAGCGGCATCTGCCATAATTACCACCCTGCCAAAGGCCCTTTGCAGCTCGCTTTTTGCCCTGAACAAATGCCTTTTGCTCTCCACTATTTCATAAATCCTGTCATAATCACACATAAGCCCTGCTATATCTACCGGTATAATTACCTTTGTCCTGTCAGTAATAGCTGAGGCTATAGCATCATAATCTATATGAAAGGACTCCCTGCCGGTATCCAGCAGTACTATTTTTGCTCCCACATGAGCTATGATACTTGCCGAGGCGGTGTAGGTGTAAGCAGTCGTTATGACCTCGTCGTCTTCACCTACTCCAAGAAGCCTCAGGGTCAGCTCCATTCCTGCTGTCGCAGAGCTCAGCGCGGCTGCCTTTTGTGTATGGCAATAAGCGGCTATTTCATCCTCGAATAATTTTGTCTTGGGACCCGTTGTGATCCAGCCCGACTTAAGCGTGTCGGCAACCTCATCTATTTCGTCCTGTGATATATCCGGAGGTGAAAATGCTATAAGCTTCATAGGCAGCCTCCCATTAAAATCAGCAGCCGGAAAGCAGCTTAGTTGCCGCCATCCGTTTTCGGATTAACCTCCTCAGGAGCTTTATAGCCAGGAACCACCTGCTTTAGCACCATCTTCAGATGCTGGCGATCATTAGCCTTGAGCGCATCCTCCAAAAGCCTGAGCTTCTCCTGTATTTCCTCCTGTGAGATATCCTCCCTGTGTTCGATATATATTTTATGATTAGCGGTAGCAATAAGTTCCTTGCTGTGGGTAAAGAGCTCCTCATACAGCTTTTCGCCCGGGCGCAGGCCGGTTTCTATTATGGGTATGTCAATATATGGCCTGTAGCCCAACAGACGGATTAGGTTCTCCGCCAGGTTAATTATCTTAACCGGCTCTCCCATATCCAGCACATATATCTCAGACCTGCCCGGCATGGCTCCGGCCTGCAGCACCAGCTGCACCGCCTCCGATATGGTCATAAAATAACGGACAATTCTTTTATCTGTAATGGTAACGGGGCCTCCCTGCATAATCTGCTTCATAAAAAGAGGTATTACCGAACCGTTGGAGCCCAGAACATTGCCAAACCTGACAGCCACAAAATCGGTTGCGCTTATCTCCCTCATGCTTAAAATTATCATTTCACAGAAGCGCTTACTGGCCCCCATTACGCTGGTGGGATTGACAGCCTTATCAGTGGAAATAAGAACGAATTTATCCACCTTGTATTCGTCAGCCGCCTTGACAAGGAAGTAAGTGCCAAAAATATTGTTTTTCATAGCTTCCTCCGGACAAAGCTCCATAAGCGGAACATGCTTATGGGCAGCGGTATGGAATACTATATTGGGCTTATACATGGAAAAGAGGCTGTTAATCCTGCCCTCATCCCTTATTGAGCCTATTTCTACCTTAAGATTTAGGCCGTCACCATATAAATGCAGCAGCTCCTGCTGGATATCGTAAGCATTGTTTTCATATACATCCATTATCACCAGACAGGCAGGTGAATGCTTGGCTATCTGCCTGCATAGCTCGGAACCGATTGAACCTCCTCCTCCGGTGATCAAGACCACCTTGTTCTTTATCAGCCGCTCCACCTCATTATTAATAAGGACTACCGGCTCCCTTCCCAACAGCCCCTCGATATTGATATCCTCTATTCTTTTTTTGTGCTCCTCCTCCTCTTCCCCCTTAAGGGCTGTGAGAATATCAGGCAAAACTCTAATTTTGCTTGTTATTTCAGAGCATAATTTTCTAATTTCGTCTTTTCTCTCCTCCGATAAAGATGGGATAGCTATCATTACCTCCTTTGCCTGATCCGGTGTTATTAGCTGGTTAATCTTTTCTATAGGCCCCTTGACCTGCACATTATGAATTTTTTTTCCTATCTTCTCCCGGTTGTCGTCAATAAAGCAACTGACCTTATATTTGCCTGCATGCTTTTGCTCCAGCTCCTCCAATAGCTTTACACCGCTGTCCCCTGCCCCTATTATGACAACAGGAATATGCCTGCCTTTTTTCTTTTGTCTGAAATTCCTCCTGTAAAGTCTGTAGCTAAATCTTAGCGCCAGCATACCCAGCAGGGATAATGAGCTGATTGAAACAGTAAATAAAAGGGGTATGCCGCTATTAAGCACAAAAAAGTCGATCGCCACAAAAACAGCATAGCCCACCACCCCTCCTGATATCAGCATCAGATATTCCCTGCTGTGGGCATATCTCCACAGACTGTCATAGGTCTTAAAGAAAAGCAGAGCCGTAGCTATGCATGCCAGCAGTAAAAGCAGATGCTTAAACAGGGGAAAGATATTACCCTCAGGAAAATAAGCATCCGGCACAATTATTAGCAATGCAATTATTACGAAAGCCATTATAAGTAAATCCATCAGGAATAGTATTCCATTTCTGTATCTGCTGATTTTCAACGATTATGCCTCCTATTGCCGGCCCAAATATAATCCTAATGCAGCAGCTTGCTCCGTCCTGTCCCGGATGTCAAAGGCTGTCAAAAAACAAAGAATTCAGGCCACTTTTATGTCTTTTTTTGTTGTGTTAGTATTAATATATTCCGTACAAGCTTGTTGGGTACCTTAGTTAATCAGGCTTAGCAGGTCAAAAGAGATTTTAGGTTGGTAAAGCAGAACAGATCTCTGTCCGGTTCTGTCAAAATGCCGAAAGCCTGCTGAAGATAAATAAGCTCACATTAGTCCTGTCTTTGCTTTGGCTAATGTGAGCTTGCTATAAGCTTGTTTATGTTTTGAATCAGTAACAGCTGTGCCTATCTCTGATGTCTGTTTTGAGTCAGAACAATACCTTTTAATTTCTGATATCTATATTGATAAGTACCTTCAGGCCATTTTCCTCAAGCTGTCGTATATAATCCCTGCCTGCTTGCTCCTCTATCAGCTGCAGCGCTTTTATTATAACAGGAGGACGCACTGCTTTATCATGACAGTCACTGCCCAGCAGATCGATATATCCTTTTTTTATTAGCCTTATGGCCCTTTTTCGGCATCCGGCATCAAGCAGCGAGGATGTGTTGAGCTGCAGCAGGCAGCCGATAGCTTTAAGTCTGCCGGGGATCGCACGTCCCTTTGCGGCCGGATAACGCTCAATATGTGCTATAATCGGTATGACATTATAATCAGATATCAGGTTGCTCAGCATGGTGTATACGCTATCGTCCCATTTGCGCAGGAAGGGCATTTCCAGCAGCAAATATTCGGTATTTTCAATACATAGCGGGCTAAGATCGGCATAATGGAAGAGATAGTCATGCAAAAGGGTTTCACTGGCAGCCACAAGCCTGATGCAGGCAGTACTCAGCTCCTGAAAGGCCCGGTTTCTATGCATGATAAAATCCTGCAGGGAAGTTCTGGACGGATCAAAATGTGGCGTGCATACAGCTGTCTTTACTCCTTCTCTTTTCAGGGCTTCAATCAAGGTCAGGGCCTCATCCCTGTTTGCAGCCCCATCATCAACAGCCGGTAGTATATGGGTATGAAAATCAATCATCCTTGCTCCTGTAATAATAGCCTGATTTAGACTTTAAGCCCTGCTTCCGGATTACACCATTCAGTACAAAGCCCAGTATGTTGGCATTGACAAGCTCATATTTTGACAAGGCGCCGGCTATATTGGGATGGGAGGTTACAGCCTGCCTTACCACAATCAGCATTCCGTCCACCAGCTTAACCAGTCCGATTACATCAGAGACAACATTAATCGGAGGGGTATCTATTATAATATAATCATATGACTTTGCCAGCTTGGCTATCAGCTCCTCCATGTGGACACTGGCCAGCATTTCGGCAGGATTGGGCGGCTTGCTGCCCATAGGCAGTACATGAAGATTTTTATAGGCAGTACTGTGGATGACCTCTGTTTCGCTTGCCAGCCCCGACAATATATCGCTCAGTCCCGGCATACTTTTAAAATTAAAGAATCTGTGCAGCTTTCCCTTTCTTAAATCACAATCTACCAGCAGCACCCTTGCTCCTGTCTGGGCCATTGTTATGCCCAGATTTGCGCAGGTGGTACTTTTGCCATCCTCAGGCATCGGGCTGTTAATCATAATGATCTTGCAGCCATCCTTTCGCAGGGTATAGCGGAGATTGGATCTTAGGGCTCTGTATGCCTCTGTTATAATAAATTTGGTATTTTCGTCAATAATTTTGTCTAATCCACCGCTTTTAGCTTTTCCTCTCCCCGCCTGCCTGTTTTTATTTCTACCAGGCAATATTCGCCTTAATTTTTCCCTTACGGCATCATTGCCCTGATAACTGGGAATATTACCGATAACAGGCTTGTTGTATCTTTGCTTGAGTTCCTCCTCATCCTTGACATTTACATCAATCAGTTCCCAGATAAATACCAGCAGGACGGAAAGTACAAAGCCCATTAGTCCACCTATTGCTGTATTCAGCAGCACATGCGGTCCCGAGGGCTGTCTGGGCATTACCACCGGGTCTACAACACTGATTTCTGTTGTGTTTTTTATACTTTTTATAAAGTCTGGAGCAATATTCTGTATAGCCTTTGCCAGCTCGAAGGAGTCGGATGCGCTGTTGGTGGTTACACTGACCTGAAATATTTCCGTATTGGACACAACGGTAATCCTGATGCAATCCTTCAGCATATCTACAGTGTAGGGCAGCCGGGTCTCCTCGATTAGCATATTGTAGAAGACTTTTGTTTTCAGGAAATTTATATAGGTGTTTACAACCTTCTGGGCATAATTAAGCTCATTTAAATCTATCTTTTGAGTCTGGCTGTCCTGAGTATTTACATAAAATTGTACAGATGCCGTGTATGATTCGCTGATTAAATATTTATTGACTGCGAAGGTGGCAGCTAAGGCAAGTGCGGTAATTAATACAATCCACAGCATCCTTTTATACAACAGTTTTATAACCTGAGCCAAAGTAAACTCCATCCATAGAATCCTCCTCAAGCAAATATTTTGCCATTTTTGACAAGTATGTAAAGTATGAAAACAAGCTTGACAGTTAAGTTTAATATTAAGGTCCATAGTTATATCATATGTGGGATTTAAGCAAAGGTGAAAAATCTGACAAAAGCACCCACGCCCTGATGTAACTTAATTATCAAAAGGCTCATATAATACAGTAAAAGCATACACGGAGGCATATTATGGCTGAATTATTGCGCCTTACGCAAGTAAGCTATTCTTATCCAGGTATAGGCGATGAGACACCGGCCCTGCGCGATGTTTCATTTAATGTTATGGAAGGCGAATTCGTTGCAATCATCGGCCCGGGCGGATGCGGAAAATCTACTCTGCTCTCCCTGATAGCCGGCCTGCTTCAGCCCGGTAGCGGTGAAATATATATAAATGGCACATCACATAAAGGTTCGGGTAAAAGTATCGGTTATATGCTCCAGACCGATCAACTGATCGACTGGCAGAATAAGCTTACCCGTGTTGCAAGCAGGGATGACCATAAGAAGCTTGCGGACAACAATTATGTACAGATTAATGAAGGAATGAATTCCTATGGGCTCATTACCTTTATAGACACATATCCTTCAGGAAATTCGGAATGTATAAGACAAAGGGCTGCCCTGGTCAGAAGCCTGCTGAAGGAGCCTGATATATTGCTGATGGATGAGCCTTTTTCCGCCCATCCGAAGGATATCAGGCTGGCCGTTGCCGATGATATCTGGCAGATGCTGCGGAATGAAAAAAAGACCGCAGTATTGGTTGCAGGAGATATTGAGGAGGCCATCTGCATGGCTGATCGGGTGATTGTACTGTCCTCAAGACCCGGCACAGTGGTGGGCTCCTTTGAGCTTCCTCTTTTAGGAAAAGCAGGCAAGCCTTCGGCAGTCAAAAGGAGTCCGGAATTTGCCTCCTGTTATGAAGCTATAAACCAAACCTTTTCCGGGCAATAGGCTTTTCTCAAGCAAAATATGCCGTTCAACCAAAGCAACCGGTTTTTGTGTATTAATTTGTTTGGTTTATAAATTTTGTATTAACTATATATAAAATAAAAATAATATTTTCTTGCTAAAAGCCATATTCTCCTGTAAAATAAAGCTAAATACATATGGAGGATATGGATAATGAGGGATTATGTTATTACAGCCGATTCCAATTGTGATCTGCCTGCAGAATATATAAAGGAAAAGAATATTGTCATCATTCCTCACTATTATGATATAGATGGGGTTACATATGGTGACGAGTTAAACCTTACACCCAAGGAATTCTATGACAGGATGAGGGCAGGTGTTATGCCCACAACCATGGCCAGCAATCCCGAGGTTATACGAAACACCTTCCAATCCCTGATAAGCAGAGGTTACGATATCCTGCATATAAGCTTCTCCTCGGCCTTAAGCGGAGGCTGCAGCAATGTTATGGCAGGAGCACGTGAAATCTGCGAGGAAAATCCGGATGCAAAAATATTGGTACTTGATACCCTGAATGCTTCCATGGGAGAAGGCATGTTTATCCTTAAAGCCGTCCAGATGAAGGAAGAGGGAAAAACTATTGATGAGATATATAGCTGGTTGGAAGAGCATAAGATGAACTTCTGCGTCAGATTTACAGTGGATGATCTGGGCCACCTTCACAGAGGAGGCCGAATCTCAAAAACCACAGCCATAATAGGCTCCATGATTAATATCAAGCCCATACTGCATGTTAATCCGGAAGGACAGCTGGTGAGCCTGACTACAGTCAGAGGCCGCAAAAAATCCCTGACTACCATCTGCAATATGATGATGGAGAGCATAGGAAAATTCAAGGATGAAGATGATTATATCTGCATTGCCCATGGTGATGCCCTTGAGGATGCCTATTACCTGCAGGAGCTGATACTTGAGCGGCTGCCTGATAAAAAAATCATGATTAACACCATCAGCCCGAGTATCGGGGCTCATTCCGGTCCCGGCGCCATAGGAATATGCTTTATGGGAGAAATCAGATAATCCTGCATTTACATATATTTCACACATAATTTTCACACATGATTTTCGCAATAAATTAATCTTGAAATTTCAGGAGATTTATAATAGAATAGTTGAGTAGTCCAAAGCCATGGATTACTCAACTATTTATCTTTATGTATAATGTACAGATAAGGTTTAAAAATTTTCAATGATAAGCTGGAATAGCTCAGTCGGTAGAGCAATTGATTCGTAATCAATAGGTCGTCGGTTCGAGTCCGATTTCCAGCTTTAAAAAGTGATAGTCCCAAGTATAATTAAAACTTGGGACTTCTTCTTTCCATTAGGACAATATTTTGCCACTCTCCGAAATGATCCCTGGCTATCTTTTCACGATAACCAACCGTCCTGAAGCCGGACTTGGTATGCAGGGCGATACTTGCCTTATTAATTTCCATGATATTTGCCTGCAGCATCCAATAGCCTTCCTTCTCCGATTCCTCTATCAGTGCCTGCAGAAGCCTCTCCCCTATATGGCGGCCACGATATTCCTTTTTAATGTAAATACTTAATTCTGCCACACCCGAAAACGCGCAGCGGCTTTTGTATGGAGACAGGGCAACCCAGCCTGCCACAGCTCCATCCTCGACAGCAACCAAACGGCAGGCTGATATATGGGTCTTATCCCATTCCTCATAGCTTGGAACCTCCTTCTGGAAGGTGGCTATATGAGTGTCTATCCCTTCCTTATATATTTCAGCAACAGCCGTCCAATCTTCCCTTTGCATATTCCGAATAATCATCTTTTCATATTCTCCTTTGCTTAGTATAGCTGCTGACGGCATCCTGCCCTGTGTCTTAGGAATGCAAATGTATCAGGAATAACAAAAAACCATCGAACATCCGATGGTTTTAATCAACAGCATATAATCGAGGCGACGGGATTCGAACCCACGGCCTCTGCGTCCCGAACGCAGCGCTCTACCAAACTGAGCCACGCCTCGTCAAATCAATGCCTTCTTGCGGCACCGCATTAGTTATTATCATATAAAAACTCAAAAAAGTCAACTATTATTTTTCCTCTTAAGAGCAACTTTTATTAGAATCTTTTATCTATACCATTGCTTAAAGCTTTGCTTTTTGCCTTTTAATGTTGTTATTATTTGCTGCGCTACTTGTCCGGCTGCTTTTCCAGATAGACAAAATTAAAGCTGTCAGATACAGCCTCCATCTTAAACCGTCTGTAGCCATTCCTCTCATATAGCCTGAGATTACTAAGGCTTTTGTCACTGGTGAACAGTTCCTTTCTCTGGGACTTATGCTCGTTTTCAATAGTTTTAAGCAGGCTTTTCCCGATGCCTCTTCCCTGTAAATCGGGATGAACCATCAGCTTTCCGATATGTATGGTTCCATCCTTCACATATCCTCTGACAGAACCTACAATTCGCCCATTTTCATCCACCGCCTTGTAGATAACACCCCTTTCAAATTCAGCAGTCAGCTCCTCCAGGGTTTGGGTCAGGGGCTGTATACTGTAGTCGTTCAAAAGCTCAGCCTCGCTTTGATAGGCCAGATATTGAAGCCTAAGAATTTCCTCCAAATCCTTCTTTTCTGCCCTGCATATTACCATATAAACACTCCTTTATACCTGTCAGGATTAGAATCAGCTAGCTTTATGAGTTTTAAAGCCTTACAGGTCTTTTTATCTATACTTTATGATATCTTATGTGATGTTCTGTTATTTTTAATTACTACTAATAGTTACTACTAGAATTCTAAAAGACTGACAGAGAAGCAGCTGCCTGGCAAGCTGCTTTTTATCGTTATTCTACAGTAAAGCCTCATAAATTTCCAGTGTTTTTCACATAAAAAATTATTCAAAAAAAAGACCTGTAAGGATTAAATCCGGCTTGCTTTATCTGCCTTATCTCCTTACAGGTCTTAACATCATTATTACTCTATAAAATCCTTAGCAATGGCTTCTGGAATGCTACGTATGGTTATAATCAACATCAACAGGCTAACAGCTGGCTAATAGGCTGCGATTATCCCGCCTTCGTTTGCATACAGGGTTGATACACCTGCCGTATCAACTATGACGCAATCCATAAAGGATACCCGCTTTAAAACCTCTTCCTTGAAGAATTCAGCTCTTTCACGGTTATTGCAATGGGCTATGCCCAGAATTTTTTCACGGGCATTTTTTACATCCTCCTCGATCAGCTTTGCCATCAGCACCAGGCTTTTCTGAATCCCCCGAGCCTGATCCAGCTTGCAGATGTTACCTTCAGGGGTGGCACCCATTACCGGCTTGATATTCAATGCGCTGGCTATAAAGGCGCTTAAGCCGGTCAGTCTTCCGTTCTTGCGAAGATTATCCAGGGATTCCAGGACAAACTTGGTAAGCAGTCCGTCCCGGAAGGCATTTATGCCCTTCACCACCTTATCAAAGGGAAGGCTTTTCTCTATAAGCTCCTTTATTTTTAAAGCAATCAGGGTCTGGCCTACGGAGGCTGAACGCGAATCAATAACCTCAATATTCTTATGGGGGTTTTCCTCAAGATAAAGCTTTTTGGCCAGCTGGGCGCTGTTATAGCTGCCGCTTAGCTGTGAAGACAGGGTAATTATATAAATATCACCGTCACAATCCATATGCTTCATATAAGCCTCAGGTGACGGACAGGATGACTTGGGACACCTGGGGCTTTCTTTCATTTTTCTTAGGAATTCCTGCTGATTAAAGGATTCATCATCCACTATCACTTCATCATCAACAGTTAATGTTAGGGGTACTAGCTTTATATGGGTATCCTTCTTTAAAAAATCCGGAAGATCCATACCGCTGTCTGCAATAATTCTATATGACATCTTGGTTTCTCCTATATCCACTTATTACTATATAATTACAACAATATACGGTTTTTATGTTTTTGATATGTAGTAATTATAACCATATAATATCACATTAATGATACAATAAGCAAGGCAAATATTAGTATTTATATAAATTTCATATATTGCGCTTTATTTCATTTTTCCGCCATATTGCCCTATCTTTATAAGCTTAAAATATTCTACATTGATACTGCTGCAAATCCTGCTATAGATGCTGCAAACTATCATCGGCATTCAGTTTTGCATATATCGCATTAGATAATTTTTTTGATCTATTGTAAATTCTGAGAAAGTATCTTCGCACATACCTCCGCAAAAAAACAGAACACAATAACTACAGACCTGAGTCTATAATTATTGTGTTCCAACAAATACACTATTTATTCATGCTTATTCGGCAAGAAGCATTAATATTTCATTGCTTCTTTCTATAAATTTCGTCATTGCCTCAGGCTCAAGAGGCTTGTGGCTCAGCATTGCCAAATCGTAAAGCTGCTGGCAAATCATCGGAAGCTTATCAGATTTTTCATTATTTAAAATATATTGAACCAGCTTGTTGTTGGCATTAAGCACAAGTACCTCATCACCTAAATCCTGCATATCCTTGCCTGATAAATTGTACATCCGCATCATATCCTGCATTCTGCGGCTCTCCTCCGACAGGGTTATAACAGAGGACACCTTTTCATTCTTCAGCAGCTCAACCTTAACCTCCAGCTTATCCCTGCCCAATACCTTGCGGAACAGCTCTGTCATGGCTTTTGTATGCTTCTTTAAGGCCTTCAGATCCTTTTTCTTAGCCTCAGCCCTGAAGCCCTCAGTGATGTCGGCATCTATACGCTGGAATTTTATATCCTGTCTCTCATACTCCAGACGTGTGATAAATGGCTGGTCGATATTGTGGGTGAGGATCAGGGCATCAATTCCTGCTTCCCTGAACATGTTTACATACTGGCTCTGCTGTTTAAGATCCGTTACATAGTAAATGATAGTCTTCTTGTCTTCCTCTTCATCAGGCTCGTCGTCTGACTTGTGCTCATGACTGCAGCTGCAATTCTCATCATGCTCATGATCATGGCCGCACTCACATTTTTCGCCGCCCTTCTCTTTATTTTCAGCCACACTGGCATTATCCGTACTGTCGGATTTTGCACTGTCGGCTGCAGTGCCTTCAGCCTCCTTAAGCTCTGCTGCCTTAACATCTTCCTGGCCTTCTGCATCTGCCTGCTTTGCATCAGCCTCTGCCTGACCGGCTTCTTCCGCTTCGGCCTTATTACCCTTTCTTGCTTCTATATATTCGTCAAGAGTAATGTACTTGTCCTCCAGGTTCTTGAAGATAATAACATCCTTAATCTTATCCTTGAATTTATCATCCTTAAGGTATCCAAATTTAATGAAGGGGCTGATGTCATCCCAGAACTTCTCGTAGCTTTCCCTTTCCACCTTATACATTCCTGTAAGCTTGTCAGCCACCTTTTTGCTTATATATTCGGATATCTTTTTAACAAAGCCGTCATTCTGCAGGGCGCTTCTGGATACGTTAAGCGGCAGATCCGGGCAGTCGATAACTCCCTTAAGCAGCATTAAGAACTCCGGAATTACCTCCTTGATATTGTCTGCGATAAACACCTGATTATTATACAGCTTAATCAGGCCCTCCAGGGAATCATATTCGGTATTTATCTTCGGGAAATACAAAATACCCTTCAGATTGAACGGATAGTCCATATTAAGGTGAATCCAGAATAAAGGCTCCTTATAGTCATAAAATACATCACGATAGAATTTCTTATATTCTTCCTCGGTACAGTCATTCGGGTGCTTTGTCCACAGAGGATTGGTATCGTTAATAGGCTCCGGCTTCTTTGCCTCCTGCTTGTCGGCATCTGAAGCATCCTTTTTCTCTTCCTTAGCCGGAGCATTTGCATTAACCAGATATATCTCAACCGGTATAAAGGAGCAGTACTTTCTCAAAACCTCCCTTACACGGTATTCATTGCAGAACTCATAGCTTTGCTCATTCAGATAAAGAGTAATCTCGGTACCGCGTTCAGTCCGGCTGCTATCACTCATCTCATACTCGGTACCACCATCGGACTCCCAATGCACAGACTTTGCATCCGGCTGCCAGGACAGGGTATCAATTGTTACCCGATCAGCCACCATGAAGGCAGAATAAAAGCCCAGACCGAAGTGACCGATAATCTGGTCAGCGCTGGTCTTGTCCTTGTATTTTTCCAGGAATTTCTTTGCACCTGAAAAGGCGATCTGGTTAATATATTCCTTAACCTCGTCAGCCGTCATGCCTATACCATTGTCGGTAAAGCTGATGGTCTTCTTTTCAGGATTTACAGTGACCGTAATCTGAAAATGGTTGTCCTCAGGAAGGGTAAGCTCCCCCATGATCTCCAGCTTTTTCAGCTTGGTGATAGCATCACAGGCATTGGATATCATTTCTCTGACAAAAATATCGTGGTCTGAATATAACCACTTTTTAATAATAGGAAATATGTTCTCTGAATGAATAGACAGACTTCCTCTTTCAGTAGCCATAATGTCACTCCTTACAGTAATTATTGTAAACCGGCAAATGCACAAGCAGGATAAAGCTGTGCTTTTGCTTGTGCACTTTTCTGGCAGAAATTTTCTTTATCAAATATCATAAAATAAGAAAAATAAAATGTCAAGAGCAAATTAGCACTCAGTTAATCAGAGTGCTAATAAGAAATTATGAATATGCAATTCCCATATCCTTAAGCATCCTGCCTACCTGCTCATCCCATTCATGCTCAAGGCTTTTATCCATGGTAAAGCTTTTGATGGCCGTTCCTGTTATGACGGACAGCTCTCCCTTTTCAAATTTGATATTCAGGTATAAGCCTCCTATATCATTGGGCTTTAGCCGTCCACCAAGAGTCTCAAGTATCTGAAGGCACTGCTGAGGCGGAAGCTGAAATATCACCTTAAGCGACAGAGGAGTTTTGCTGCCCTTTATCATATTATAGACAATCTGCCTGACCTCGCTCCAGAATACCCCCGTAATACCGTTTCTTTCTTCCAGCTCTTCCTTGCTGAAAAAATCCTCATTCAACTGTCCTGATATTGTAAAACCCGTAAAGGTCTGCAGCTGAAGCTCCTTTAGTATATAGCCGTCAAAGGCCGTAGTCGTAAGAAGCTTAGCCATAAAGGGCTTAACCTCCATGATTTTGTATAAAAGCATAGTTACCCTTCCCCATTCATGTATAGGTTTTTAATTTCTTGCATTTATGTCAATTGCAGCAGACAAATACCTTTTTGACTACAGTCAAAAAGTATTCCACGATAAAAATTAAAATTTGCACTTTTTAAATCATTTTTCCTGGTATAGCCGGATGCATTTTGATAAACAATAATAATGAAATTATCAGAAGCAACAGTACACAACCATATCCTTTTGCAGGAATGTGCCGGCGCTGCGGCCATTCTCTGTAATACAAAATTTTGCAGCGCGGAAAAGAGGCGGTTATGTACTTCGAACCTTCCAAAAAGAATTACTATCGTTTTCCTTCCTCTAACAGTGTACATGAAATGGATATGAGATTTTATTTTCCTGAAAAGCCCTTTGCCAATGGCGAAAACATACGTATGATGTCAAAGGAGGATTCGGATAGCCGGCATTCTGATAATTCCGAGAACAGGCATAATCCTATCGAATAAAAAGACTGATTACAAATAACAGCATTAAATGGAGAGGGTAAAAGATATAAAAGAAATACTTTATATCTTTGCCCTTTTCTCCGTTGTAAAAGGCAATAGGTACTATAGCCAGGGTAGAGAGCACAGGAATAACATACAGCAGATTATCCGATGCCAGATTGCCCACTATGGTTCCGTTTACAATAAAAAGGGCTACACCAATCAACAGCTTGTTGCCGCGGAAGAGATAGAAGGCCACCAGCATCAAAATGCTTGCGATACTATAATCCCCTCTGAATAGTGATGTCAGCAGGCAAAAGCCTATGGTCAGCAGACCGTTTATCAGATTTACAATAGCCATATTGCTGGCATATTTCTTTTCAACATCCCTCATTAGATTAAGGAGCAGCAAACCAAAGAAGAGGGTGACAAATACATTCTGATATGAGAATAGATTGCTCAGCAGCTTTCCTAATTTATCATCCTGATAACCACCTGCAAAGACGGCGGAAAAATCAGAGAAAAAGTCTGTTGCATAATGATACTCATAAAGGGCTAAATCAAAGGGTATCTCGGATATCAGTGCAAATATTCCCATTCTGGTTAGATATTTGCGATAATTGGAGGTACGGTAAAAGCCCTCCACCAAAAGAAATAAAAAAATAGGTAAGGCAAGCCGCCCTATACTTCTAAGTACAAGAAATACATATGGATACTCAGAGGGTGAAATAAAAATTGCCCCCACATGGTCAACCAGCATTGATATTACAGCAATTATTTTTAAAACAAATGTACTCATAGATATATTCCTTTCCTGTATTGATTTATATATGCATGCGTCGTTTTAATTCAGCCTTTATATTATCCCCCTGAAAGATTATCAGGGCAGACAGGCTTATGGCACTTGCCGCCACGCATATTACGGATGGAAATGTAACACTCAGCTTGCCCAGAAGTATAAATATTATCGGCACAAAACCAAAAATACCGTCCACAAACATGTAAATTATCAAATCCTGAACTCCGATTTTCAGCAGCTTGGCGCTGACAGCCATGACTATCATGGCTCCCACGCATATTGCCGGTATTACATAATCCAGCGACCAGCCTATCCATCCCATCGAACGGTCCCACAATACTGACAGAATACTCAGTATCACAACCTGCCACACAATAGTTTTAGGTATATTGTTCCTCTTTCGGATTATAAAAAAGAGGCTGACCCACATACAGGCAACGGCAGCCGCCACCAACAGCGACCAGCGGGACTCTCGTGTAAAAATAAAGTTTACGGCAAAGCTTATAACAATGATACTGATAGATATCAATATCATCAGGCGTATAAACAGATTAAATTCCTGATATATGGTGGGTATAAGGGGAAAAACCTCTTCACTTACTCCTTCATCCTCTGATACTATTCCACCACACAAGGGGCAGAATTTTTGGCTTCCCCGCAAATGGACCCTGCATTTATCGCAATACTGCATATTTACAACCTTGCCTTTCTGCATAATCTATTTTCGTCCGTATCGGTGCCGCTTGCCTATGTCTGCTGCAAGCCGGATATAAAACAGAAGGCCTCCTTACAGCAGCTTGGTATTAGACGATATTGTTATGTCAACACCGGCTTCCGAAAGCATACGGAAGAAATTCTTCTGTATGTCGGTGGAGGTAAATGGTGATGCAAAGCTTACTAACAGATTGTCGTTAAAGGACAGCATGCAAGCCTGCGGTCTTCTGACGCTTGTGAAGCAGTCAAATAAATTTATATAAGGCGCCAGTTCCTCAGAAACAGTAACCCTGCCGATATTTGACACAGCAGCTGTAACTCCTCTGTCAGCCAGATATGACGCAAAGCGCAGTACAATATCCTTTATTACAAGAGGTACAACCCGCATAAAGGTATTGTGCTCGAGGGCGCTAAGCTTGTTAATATGACGTTTAAGCTTGTCTGACGTGAGCTCCCTGTTAAAGGACTCCTTCACCGAGCTTATTATGTCCTCCAGCCTATCTGAATTTTTTCCGAAGTCATAGCCAATGTTTATTGCAGCAAAAAAATTTCTGGCGGTAACGGAGGGAAAGTAATTCCGAAGATTAACCGGTATCGACAAGACCACCGGCAGCTTGCGGGCCCTGGCAGGCATGTCCATATATATAGCCTTAATAAAGAGGGCTGTCAGGTAAACGGTAAGAGTTGTATCATATTTATGCGCAAGCTCAAGCACCTGCCTTGCGGACATGCAGCCCTCTATTACCCTGAGCCTGTTGTCAATGGAGCGTCGTCCCTGAATATGATATGCCTTTCCCAGCCTGATTCTGTCCAGCCTTTTATCTCCGTCATAATTTCGCAAAAAGCTGTCATCCATCTTTTGTGTAAACGAGGCATCATAATCAAGCTTTGGCAGCTTATCTCCAAAGTCTTCCTTATGCTTTATAGTAATATAATAGTAAATCAGCGTCTTCAGGAAGGTAAGAGCCCCTGTTCCATCGGCAAGGGCATGGTATATCTCCAGGTTGATCCTTTTTTTATAATAAGTCACCCTAAACAGTAAATTCTTGCGGTTGGGAATGTACAATGCACTGCAGGGGAGCTTGCTTTCTTCCGTTACCTCCGCCTTCAGATCCGTATGCTCAAAATAATACCAAAAGAAGCCCCTTCTCAGAATTACATTGTACATGGGAAAAAGAAGTATCGTATTGTCAAGTGCGACCTGGAGGATATCCCTGTCCACATCCTCCTTAAGCTCACATGCAAAGCGGAACACCTTCGTGTCCCTCTCATTTGTATTTGGAGGAAATATTTTAGCTGCATTGTCAAGCCTGGTCCATTCAACCGGCATTCTTTTTTTCATATGAAAAATGTCCCCCTTGGAAAGAAGCGATGTTCTATTTCACTTTCCTTCATTTAAAAATTTATTTATTAACTCATATGACCTTTTTACATGAACAAAATGCTTCGGAAGGGAAAAGAATCCATGCAAGGCATCCTTCATCCTGTATACCTGCACCTGATTTCCTGCCTGGGCCAGCCTTCTGCCGTAGATTTCAGCTTCATCCCTCAATGGATCGTATTCAGCTGTAATAATAAGGGTTCTTGGCTGTCCTGACAGATCCTCGCATAAAATCGGAGCCAGATAGGGATTTTTAAGATCCTCACCGCTGCTGATATACAGCTCCATATAGTCATTGATGCGTTTGGCTGTCAGCAGGTAATCCGTACCGAATTCCCTGACCGATGGATACGGTGAATTCTCGCTGTGATCACTGGCCGTAGACGGATAAATCAATATCTGTCCGGCTGGCATAAATTCTTTTCTGTCCCTGGCCATCAGAGACACGGCTGCCGCCAGATTGCCGCCTGCGCTGTCACCTATCAGGTAAATATTATCCTTATTTAAATTTAACCGCGAGCAATTTAAAATAACCTCTCTGGCGACAGCATAGCAATCCATAAGGCCTGCAGGAAAAGGATACTCCGGTGCCAGACGGTAATCTACGGAAATGACCAGACAACCGGTCTGCTTAGCCATATTTGAGCAAACTGCCGTGTAGCTGTCTATATCTCCAATAACCCATCCTCCGCCATGGAAGAAAATCAAAGCCTTATCATAGCTTTTGTCATTGGAAGGAAAGAATATTCTAACAGGAATATCATGGTCATCAAGTGATATCTTATGATCCCAGATTTGATACAACGGCTTGATATAAGGATGAGCAGCCTTTGTCAGCTGACGCTTCAATTTATAATTCCTTTTCAGATCCAATTCCTGATAGGACAAGGTCTTCAGTGCCAATCGCATCGCTTTATTTATCGCCATAATTCACCTCATCAATCTAAATCCATTCTAACCAGATGGCCGGTAAAAGTCAACGAAATTCATTTTTACACAAAATTAGCCAACTCAACCGAGCTGGCTAATACTGAGGAGAATAAATGAATTAAATTAAAAAGCTTATATATTAGTATTATCAGTTTAAAGAAGTGCTATTATGCTGATTCGTGCTTTCCATGCTTATAATATAAGCTCCAATTATGTAGATCCTATGTAGAAAATATGAACGTTGTGTAAACAGTTTTTTTCTTAACAATTAATACTCTTTTCCAAAAGCAGCCACCGGCTGTTGTCAGGCGTATACCGACAGCTTCATCGGCAGCCTTGTCCTGATAAATTGCTTGCAAATTTATGATTATAGGTTACAATTAAGATGTCAGCTTTTTTTAATTTCTTCAATTGATTCTTCAGCAATTTTAAGCATGAGGCTTATAAGCATCATATATGCTATCATAAATGCTTAAAAGCATTAATAATACGGGACCTAATTAATCAGGCGGTTTTGCTGACCATTAAGTTATCAGGAACAAGTACATACCTTTATTCAATTAATTATATTAAAGAAAAGGATGTTGCACGGATGAGTAAAAATTACGGCTTTATATCAAGAAATTTATCAATTATTGCATTTGTGGTAACCTATCTGATTACTGTCTCAATTCATATTTCCAGTGATTCCTTCATAGCCGGGAGCCAGCTGGGCCTGCTTTTAATCTTTGCACCCTTTTTCATTATGGGGGCAGTTCTTGACTTTATTGTAAGAAACAACGAGTCGCTGAACTCTTTACTAAGTGTTCTTGCAAGACTGCTTCCTCTGGGAATAATAATTATGGGAATGCATAAAAATCGTCTCATAAATAGCAGTGAAAATGCCATTGTGCATTATTATAATTACTATATTGGTTTTATTGTATGGATGCTCATTGCCCTTCCCTTGTTCTTTGCAAGCTTCAACAGACAGTTATTCAGGCAGAAAACCATCCGTTCCCTGACAGGTACTGCCGCCTTTGGCATCATCTATCTCTTTCTGACTACAAAAACCGGCGCTCTGGATAAGGGAGCAGGCTTTGTCATTATCCTCTTGTCATATTTCTTTATCTTTTATGCCATATCAGGCATTCAGGGACTGAATTATGCTGCACCGGTTCTGGGTATAATCAATGCAATTTCACTGCTTATATTTTATAGATTCCCGGGTGGCACTGACAGATTTGCCTGGGATTCAAACATTAACATAAAAATAGATCTCCTGATACTGACAACCTTCATAGTATGTATCATTATAAGGGTATATGCCACCTTAATGGCAAGGAAAAGCCAGGCACAGGCCTTCTGGGACGGGCAGTCAAAATAGGCCCCAACAGCTGTGCAACATAGATATACTCTGCGAATAAAATAAAACAAGGAAATAATTTCAGGAGAACATCGGTGTGCCAGCTAATCATACAATTGAATTATCCAATCCTTATTATCTTCCGGTAATCAAGGACTCCTGCACCTATTACGGCGGCAGTCAAATGTGGTTTCCCAAAAAGAGCCGTTTCAGCAAGGACTATATTCTTCGCACCTATGGCTGTGGAACAATAGCAACTGCCGATATACTCCTTTATCTTGCAATGCAGGATGAGGCGCTCAGGACTGATCTTACCTCTGCCGTACTGCAAAACCGGATTGACTGCCTTCAGCAGTCAACCAATAAAAATACCGTATATTATGAGAGCTATGTCCCTTATGTCCGTAAAATAGACAGGGATTATACCCATACCAGGCATATAATAGCTGTCCTTGGACCGAAGGTTGCAAGGGCAATCAATTCCTATTCCCATATATATAATCTGGGGCTTAAAGCCTCATGGCGATGGAAGCTGACCTATTATGATATGCTGGAAATTATGGAAGAAATGCTGGGCAAGGATATACCCGTAATTTTATCCATAGGACCAAACTGTCCCAATCTTTGGGGCAAAAAGGGCATAGCCTTTTATGAACGCAGGGAAATAGATTATTATGATTCCGACGGCAGGCAGACTGCCAAAAGCAAGCCGTATTACTATCATACGATGGAGCAGGCTGTTAACGGCCATTATGTAGTAGTAACAGGAATTATAAAGGATGAAATAACCAGCAGAATTATGCTTCGTATCTCATCATGGGGAAAAATGTACTATATTAATTATGAGGAATACAGGGATTACATCGACACCGCATCAAGCACCTGGCTGTCAAGCCTTGTGCAGATTATAAGGAATGACTGAGCCTTGCTGAAATTACTTAATAAGCTTAGTGTGCATTTAGCTATTGCGTCGAGTACTTATAATAATTCTCTAAACTCTAAAAAAACAGTGAAGGTCTTCACCCGTTGTATTGGGTTCACCTTCACTGTTCTTTTTATGTAAAGCTCACATAAGAGTTCTGTAAATTTCATGCTAGAGTTTCATATCAGAGAAATTATTATTAATAATTTAGAAAAAATATGGCTCAGAATTGATATAAGTCTCATCAATATGGTCTTATCAATATCAGCTTTATCTGCCTTTTTTTTGATGTAAAATTTATATCGTCACCAGCTTAATTACGATATTGCAGCATCTTTCCAACTCATCAACATGAGTGTATTCATTGCAGGAATGTACCTTGTTCATACCGCAGGCCATTACAATACCTGTTATACCATGCCTCATGAAGTTATTGTTGTCGCTGCCTCCGAAGGTATTAATCAGCCTGCTTTCATAACCCAGCTTCTGACAGGCGTCAATATACCTTTTTACCACCGGATGCTCGCAATCCGTACTGTAGGCAAGGCAACCGATACCGGTGTCAAAGCTTAGCTTTGCCATGTATTTTTCAGCCACTGTCGCAAAGGTATTTTTTATTTTCAGTAATTCGCTTTCTGCCTTTTCATGGGACAGGCTTCTTACCTCCCCCTTCACTGTACATTCGTCTGAAACGATATTTCTGGCCTTTCCTCCTTCTATCAGGCCGATATTTACCGTAGTGTTGTCATCAGTCCATCCCTGACGGATTTGAGCTATAGCCTCCGCCGCCACCTTGATTGCATTAATTCCCTGCTCAGGCGCAAAGCCAGCATGGGAGGCCCTGCCCTTTATACATGCATCAAAGGACAGCACACTGGGCGCAGCTATGGCAGCGGTACCAACCGGGCCGGACAGATCTAGAACGTAAGCCTGGCCGGATTTAATCATGCTGTAGTCAAAGACCTCGCTGCCCCTGATATATGCCTCCTCGGCTATAGTAAAGAGGACCTCTATACTTCTGTGTTTAAGCCTTTGCTCCTTTATTACCCTGACAGCCTCCAGTATCGCCACGATACCTGAAAGATCATCGGCTCCCAAAACGGTGCTGCCGTCGCTGGTTATGGTGCCGTCCTCATGCAGTATCGCTTTTTTGTTCCTGCCCGGTGCTACTGTGTCCATATGGGCAGAAAAAAGTATCGGCTCGTATCCCGGCTCTCCCTGTAAATATCCGTATATGTTTCCGCAGTCTGTGTTATAATAGCAGCCGGCCTTATCCTCTATAACTTCAAAGCCCAAATCCAGCAGGATTTCTTTCAATGCATCCGCCATTTTCCGCTCCTGGAAGGATTCCGAATCAATCTCTACCAGGCTCATGAATTCCCTAATCAAACGCTCCCTGTTAACCATATGACACCTCAAACATTTATTAATTATTAATATTCTAAACTAAAAAAGCATTCCGAACAATACATGATTGCTTCAGAATGCATTTTGAACCTTTATCTTTCTGAACTTTATTCCTTTATGAACCCTAATTATTCTGAGACCTATAGCTTCTAAAATCTATATCCTCCTGAACTTTCTGTATCTGTTATCCAACAGCTCATCCAGCGGAGTATCCACAAGAAGCCTAAGGTCCGCCTCCAGCACCCTTCTTATGTTTTCTGCCATCTGGTTGTAATCATTATGGGCTCCTCCGGCAGGTTCTTCTATAATGCCGTCGATTATACCAAACTCCAGCAAATCCTGGGCTGTAAGCTTCATGTCGTTAGCCGCCTGTTCAGCCTTGGATGCGTCCTTATACAGGATGCTGGCAAAGCCTTCAGGGGAAAGAATGGAGTAGATGGCATTCTCCAGCATATAGACCCTGTCGGCCACCCCCAGGGCCAGGGCTCCTCCGCTTCCACCTTCCGAAATGACAATAGATATTATAGGAGTCTTAAGCTGCATCATTTCAGCCAGATTACTGGCAATAGCCTCTCCCTGTCCTCTTTCCTCCGCCCCGATACCGCAATAGGCTCCCGGAGTGTCAATAAAGCAAATAACAGGCCGCCCGAACTTTTCCGCCTGTTTCATCAGCCTTAGTGCTTTTCTGTAGCCTTCAGGATGGGGCATGGAGAAATTTCTCATGATATTTTCCTTGGTATTTCTGCCCTTCTGCTGGGCTATTACAGTAACGGGCATATCCCCGAAAAATGCCAGACCGGCCACTATGGCCTTATCATCACTATAATATCTGTCCCCATGCAGCTCAATAAAATCATCAAAAAGCCGCTCTATATAATCAAGCCCTGTAGGCCTTACAGGCATACGGGCCAACTTGACCTTTTCCCAAGCTGAAATACTCATTTATACCTCCTTCGTGGCCTTTCCGGTTCTGTTCTGTGAATGCATTTTCAGGAGGGTGGCAAGCACGTACTTCATCTGATCCCTTGGAACAATCCTGTCCAAAAATCCATGCTCCAGCAAAAATTCCGCCCGCTGGAAGCCCTCCGGCAGCTTCTGACCGATAGTTTGCTGTATTACCCTGGGACCGGCAAAGCCAATCAAAGCTCCCGGCTCCGCCAGCAATATATCACCCAGCATCGCAAAGCTGGCTGTAACGCCTCCGGTAGTCGGATCGGTAAGGACGGTAATATACAGGAGTCCGGCCTGGCTGTGCTTAGCCACAGCAGCGCTCACCTTGGCCATCTGCATCAGTGAAAAAATGCCCTCCTGCATCCTGGCTCCGCCTGATGCGGTAAACACAATAACAGGCATCCCCTCCTTAGTTGCGCGTTCAAACAGCCTTGTAAGCTTTTCACCAACCGTTGTGCCCATACTGCCCATAAAGAATGCCGGGTCCATAACCCCTATCATTACCGGATAGCCTTCTATCTTGCCCATTCCGGTTACTATACTGTCAGCAAGTCCTGTCTGTGCCTGAGTTTTGACCAGCTTATCCGCATATCCCGGAAACTGCAAGGGATCGCGGGTAGTCATCTGGGCATCAAATTCAATGAACTCACCCTCATCAATAATCATTGCTATCCGCTCATGGGCGGAAACCTTGAAATTGTACCCGCATTCATCGCATCTTTTAAAATTTTTAAGCAGCAGCTTGGTATAAATGATCCTCCCGCAGCTGGGACACTTTGTCATTATACCCTCAGGAACATTTGGCCTTTCTTCAGAGCGCTCTAGATCCATCGGTTTGGCATGATATATTTTAGAAACAGCATATTTCTTAGCCTTAAATGGATTTCTTTTCATAAGCCTACTTTCCTTCAATCAAGCCGGTATTATAATTGCCGGAGATGATCTCTTCCCTGTCCAGCAGCTCATAAAGGTATTCGGTATTTGTCTGGATTCCGTCTATAATAAGCTCCGACAAAGCCCGCCTCATCCTGTACAGTGCCTCCTGTCTGTCGGCTCCGTAGGCAATAACCTTAGCCAGCATGGAGTCGTAGCAGCTGGGCACAACATAGCCGGGATATAGGGCGCTGTCCACCCGAACCCCAAAGCCACCCGGGAAGAGGACATTTTCCACCAGACCCGGACAGGGCATAAAGCCTTTAGCCGGATCCTCCGCATTGATGCGGCACTCTATTGCATGCCCTCTGAATTCTATATTCTCCTGCCGGTAAGGCATAGCTTCTCCGGCAGCAATTTTTATCTGTGCCTTTATCAAATCTATACCTGTCACCATCTCAGTAACAGGGTGCTCAACCTGAATTCTGGTATTCATCTCCATGAAATAAAAGTTCTGCTCACTATCCACCAAAAATTCGATGGTTCCTGCATTAACATATCCGCTGGCCTGTGCCGCCTTTACCGCAGCATTCCCCATCCTTTCCCGAAGCTGTGGTGTCATAACAGGTGACGGAGACTCCTCCATGATTTTTTGATTTCTTCTCTGAACAGAGCAATCTCTCTCACCCAGATGCACTATGTTGCCGTAATTGTCGGCCAGTATTTGAAATTCGATATGCTTGGGATTAATTATCAGCTTTTCAATATATACCTTATCATCTGAAAATGCTGCCTTGGCCTCAGATTTGGCAGCCAGGAATGCCTTTTCCAGCTCCTCGGCATTGTGCACGGCTCTCATTCCCTTACCGCCGCCGCCCGCCGAGGCCTTAATCATAACCGGGTAACCTATTTTCTGCGCCAGCTCCTTTGCCTCCTTAACCGTCTCAACCTCGCCCTCCGAGCCGGGTATAACCGGTACACCGGCCTTCTTCATGGTCTCTCTGGCCTTTGACTTGTTTCCCAAAAGATCTATTGTATCTGCCTTTGGCCCAATAAAGGTAATATTACAGTCCTCGCACATTCTTGCAAATGCGCTGTTTTCAGCCAAAAAGCCAAAGCCCGGATGGATTGCGCCGGCTCCTGTCAGCACTGTGGCGCTGATTATATTCTGCATATTCAGATAGCTGTCCTTTGACTTTGCCGGGCCGATGCATACCGCTTCATCCGCCAGCATAACATGAAGGGCCTCCTTATCAGCTTCTGAATAAACCGCCACAGTTTCTATTCCCATTTCCCTGCAGGCACGAATTATCCTTACAGCAATCTCACCGCGGTTCGCTATCAGTATCTTCTTGAACATATAATGACCATGCCTTTCCTCAAATTCTGCAAACTCAGGACATACAGTCAATTCTTACCCTGTCGTAAAATCAAATCCATATATATTTGTATGAAAATATTTCCATTTAATAATATTTTATATTACAAATTTTAAATATTGTCAATGCTTTAACAAATATCATATGCCGTATCGCATGCCGCTTCAGCCATCCTTTATCAGTACTATACTGATATAGGCCTGTAACATTTTCCTAATTAGCTATTCGATGGCGAAGGTAAGTATAGCTTCAACCGCTACCTTGGAGTCAACGCTTGCCACAGCGGTACCCATTCCGATATTTCCTTTGCTTTTTGTAATATTAACCTCCAGGGTCAGAACATCGCCGGGTACCACCTGCCTTTTGAACCTGACCTTGTCTATGCCTCCAAATAAAATGATTTTGCCTTCATTTCCTGGAACGGTCAGCATGCAAACTGCGCCCATCTGTGCCAGGGCTTCCAGCTGCAGAACACCCGGCATAACCGCTTTCCCGGGAAAGTGCCCCTGAAAGAAGGGTTCGTTCATAGTAACACATTTGATACCCTTGGCATGAATGCCGGGCTCCAGCTCATCCACCCTGTCTATCAGCAAAAATGGCGGTCTGTGGGGTAAGATTTTTTGTATTTCATCTATATTTAACATATGCTACCTGCCTTTCCTACGGCCTGTATCCGGCCCGCAAATTGCCTGATAAAGCTGAAAAAGCTTTGCGTCATCCTTTGCAAATTCCGGCTATTTTACAAGGAAGAGGGGTTGGCCGTATTCCACCATCTCTTCATTGTTTACTAAGATCTTTACAATCTCGCCGTCAAATTCGCTTTCTATTTCATTCATCAGTTTCATTGCTTCAATTATGCACACTATCTGCCCCTTCTTTACCTTATCTCCCACCTTTACATAGGGTGGCTTATCAGGAGCAGGTGCAGCATAAAAGGTTCCCACCATAGGGGATACAATCTCCTTGTAACAAGCCTCATCTTCCTTTTTGTCTTCTTTTCCGTCCTGGACCTGCTTATCGGTCTGTACCAGGGATGCCTGAGGCTGGGCTATTATCTCCTGACTGATAGTAGGTATATATGCCGGAGCCGGGTATGCAGGCTGATTTGCATTGCCAATATTGCCTGCACTTCCCTTCTCCAGGCAGATTCTGAAGCCTTCCTCTTCTATTTCGAGTCTGGTAAGGCTTGTTTTGCTCATTTCCTTCATCAGATTGAGAATTTCCTTGTAATTCACGGTTATACCTCCATGCTCCTGAATAATAAGCTGGCGTTATGGCCGCCAAAGCCCAGTGAATTGGACAATACATATGTCAGCCTCTGCCGCCTTCCTGCATTAGGCACATAATCCAGATCACATTCCTCATCCGGCACCCTGTAACCGATAGTGGCAGGTATAAAGCTCTTTTCAATGGCCTTAACACATGCTATTGCCTCCACTGCTCCTGCAGCTCCCAGCAAATGTCCTATCATGGATTTGGTTGAGCTGACAGGTATTTTATATGCATACTCTCTCATTGCCTTCTTTATAGCAAGAGTCTCTGCAACGTCATTTGCCGGAGTACTAGTTCCGTGGGCATTGATATATGACAGCTCATTCGGACTGATACCGGCCTCCTCCATTGCCATTAGCATTGCCCTTGCGCCTCCATCCCCATCCGGTGTGGGTGCCGTAATATGATAGGCATCCGATGTGCTTCCGTAGCCTACTATCTCTGCATATATTCTGGCATTACGGGCCTTTGCATGCTCATATTCCTCAAGGACGAGTATTCCGGCTCCTTCACCGATGACAAAGCCATTCCTTTCCTTGTCAAAGGGGATTGATGCCCTCTGCGGATCCTGGCTGGTAGACAAAGCTGTCAGGGCCTGGAAGCCTGCCACCGACAGGGGGGTAATGGCTCCTTCAGTTCCTCCTGCCAGTATGATGTCCTGATAGCCATGCTTTATACTTCTGAAGGCCTCACCTATACAATGGCTTCCGGTAGCGCAGGCTGTCACCACATTGGTGCAGCTACCCCTGATGCCAAACTGGATGGCTACATTGCCTGCCGCCATATTGGTTATAGTCAAGGGTATAAACAAGGGATTTACCCTTTTCGGTCCCTTGTCCCTGAGATTGATGGTTTCCTTTTCAATGCCCTCTATGGAGCCAATGCCGGAGCCAACTATTACGCCTACCCTTTCCATATTTTCGGCGGCAAAATCCAGCCCGGAATCAGCCACAGCCTCTATGGCAGCCGCTACTGCAAACTGTGAAAAGCGATCCATCCTTCTTGCCTTTTTTGCATCCATATAATCCAGCGGATTAAAATCCTTGACAGCTGCTGCCAGCTTTACATTATATGCATCAGTATTAAAGCTTGTTATAAAATCTATGCCGCATTTGCCGGCCATTACATTATCGAAAAACTCCTGTACGCTATTGCCTATAGGGGTAATTGCCCCCAATCCGGTAACAACCACTCTGCGAACCATAATTTTTCCCCATTTCTGCGAAAGTTTATACTATCTAAATAGCCATGCCACCGTCCACTATAAGAACCTGGCCTGTTATATAATCAGCCTCATCCGATGCCAGGAAGCGGACCACGCTTGCCACCTCATCCGCCCTGCCATAACGTTTTAAGGGGATATGGGCCAGTATAGTCTCCTTAACCTTATCGGACAGGGCAGCTGTCATATCGGATTCTATAAAGCCGGGTGCCACCGCATTTACGGTAATGCCCCTGCTTGCCAGCTCCTTTGCGGCTGCCTTGGTCATGCCTATTACTCCTGCCTTTGAAGCAGCATAGTTAACCTGGCCGATATTTCCCGTCACACCAACTACTGAGGATATGTTTATAATTTTGCCTTCCTTTTGCTTAAGCATAACAGCTGAAGCAAATTTCATGCAAAGGAAGGCTCCCTTCAGATTAGTGTCGATAACGCTGTCAAAGTCCTCCTCCGACATGCGAAGCATAAGATTATCCCTGGTTATACCTGCATTATTCACAAGGACATCTATTCTGCCAAACTCCTTTATTGCTTCATCTATCAGCTTCTTTGCTTCGTCCTCCCTGCTTATATCGGCAGCTACAGCAAGAGCCCTTCCGCCAAAGCCTTCTATCTCTGCCAGCAGCTCTTCCACCTTGCCTTTGCTGCTGCGGTAATTAATCACGACACTGTATCCGTCCTTAGCCAGCCTAACGGCTATGGCCCTTCCTATTCCCCGTCCTGCTCCGGTTATTACAGCTACTTTCCCGTTCAACATAGCAAATTCCTTTCTATCTTCTATCCTTAAGCCTGTTTACGGCATTTTCCAAGGAAGCCATATCCTCAACATTATAAACGCCCAGGCTTCTGTCTATTCTTTTTACAAAGCCGCTTAATGTCCTGCCGGGACCAAGCTCAACAAAATCAGTTACTCCGTCAGCTATCATCCTGCGGATGGATTGCTCAAACAGGACGCTGCTTTTAACCTGTCTGACCAGCAAATCCTTAAGCTCGGATCTGCTGCCAATATAATCTGCAGTGACATTTGATATGACAGGTATTTTTAAATCCTTAAGCTCCACTGCTTCCAGCTCGGTTCTGAGCTTATCGGCAGCCGAACTTAGCATCGAGGTATGAAAGGGAGCGCTGACAGGCAAATCTATGGTTTTTGCCGCCCCTTTTTCCTTTGCCAGCCTCGCAGCCTCATCGACTGCCTTTAGTTCACCGCCGATGACGATCTGCCCCGGACAGTTGAAGTTGGCGCACTCTACGATACCGTAGGCAGCGGCCTCATTGCAGGCCTCCCTTATTTTATCCTCCGACAGGCCAAGCACGGCACACATCTTGCCCAACCCTTCGGGCACGGCCTCCTGCATAAATCTTCCTCTTTTTCTTACCAGAGGTATTACCTGTCTTAATTCAAAAACCCCGCTGGCAGTAAGAGCCGAGTACTCACCCAGGCTTAATCCGGCAGCAAGATCCGGCACTATGCCGAATTCAGATATTGCCTTATAGGCCGCAAGTGATACCGCAACGACCGCCGGCTGGGTATTTTCAGTCAGATCCAGCTCCTGCTTTTGTCCTTCAAATATAAGCTCCGTCAGCTTAAAGCCTATGCTCTCATCCGCTTCCTCAAAAACACGCCTGCAGACGGTAAAATTGTCATAAAGCTCCTTGCCCATGCCGACATATTGCGCTCCCTGGCCGGCAAAAAGGAATGCTATTTTTCCCATGCCTGCCTCCAGTCCCTGCATAAAAGCTTTTCTGCTTCTGCAAAGATCTCGGTGATAATTTCCTTGCAGCTCTGCTCCTTATTAACCATTGCTGCAGACTGCCCGGCCATTACGCTTCCGAAATCAATGTCTCCGTCATCAACCGCTCTGGCAAGGGCACCAACACCCAGCTTGTCATATTCCTCAAGGGGAGCGCCACTCTTTTCAAGCTCTATGAACTGCCTTGCCAGCTTATTCTTCAAAACCCTCACCGGATGGCCGGTAGGCCTTCCCGTTACGATAGTATCTATATCCTTTGCTGCCAGCACCTTTTTCTTGTAGTTCGGGTGCACCCTGCACTCATGGGCTGTAAGGAAACGGGTTCCCAGCTGTACCCCGTCAGCCCCCAGCATTAAGGCGGCAGCTACTCCTCTGCCGTCGGCTATACCACCGGCTGCTATAACAGGTACATCCACCGCATCAACAATCTGTGGCACCAAAACCATAGTGGTAAGCTCACCAATATGACCTCCGGCCTCCATACCCTCTGCTATAACTGCATCCGCTCCGCTGCGAACCATCCTGATAGCTATTGCCACAGACGGAACCACCGGTATTACCTTGATGCCATGCTCCTTCCACATGGGGATATATTTGCCGGGAGCGCCGGCCCCTGTAGTTACCACCTTAACCCCTTCTTCGCATACCATCCTTGCGATTTCATCCGCATATGGGCTAAGAAGCATTATGTTTACGCCAAATGGCTTATCTGTCAAGGCCTTGGCCTTGCGCACCTCCTGGCGGATATAGTCTGCGGGAGCGGTGCCACCTGCTATTATGCCAAGTCCTCCTGCCTCGGATACGGCTGCTGCCAGCGCTGCATCGCTTATCCGGGCCATTGCCCCCTGAAAAATCGGATATTCTATATTCAACAGCTCACAAATACGTGATTTCATAAAAGTCCCTATGCCCTTTCTACATCAAATAAAAAGTCCCTTTGCTTTTCTACTTCAAATATCAGAAAATTGATTTATTCATCTCCGATTTTCCTGGAGAGATAGTTTTTAATATCTCCGATAGTAGCTATGTTCTCGGTATCCTCGGTTGGAATTTCGATATCAAATTCCTCCTCAAGGGACATGATAATCTGGAACAAATCAAGTGAATCGGCATTTAAATCATCCTTAAGTGAGGTGTCCTCCTTAAGCTCGGCTACATCAACTCCTAATTGCTCAGCTACTATTTCCATAACTTTGTTAAAATCCATTATAAAGTCCTCCTTCTTTTTGCAGGTGAATTCCTGCTGTTAATTGATTTGGTTTAATATTTACCTGCTTTTGATTTAAGATTTTACCTGGTATTGATTTTTCTTATAAGATTTTACTTGTTATTTTTTGATTAGTAATTTCTATTTAAATACCTGTCGGACTGTCTTGCGCCCAACCGGTATTATTATCTTGGCTCCATTCCAGCAGAACTGCCCCGCTGGTCATGCCTCCGCCAAAGCCAATCAGTATTATTCTATCCCCGGGCCTTAATCTGCCTTTCCGGTTCATCTCATCCAGCGCTATTCCTATAGTGGCAGCAGATGTGTTTGCGTATTTGTCAATATTTACGTAGAACTTTTCAATAGGCATCAGGAGAGCCTTTGCCGCCTGCTCGATAATCCTGTAATTTGCCTGATGGGCTATTACATGAGTAATTTCCTCCTGTGCCAGATCCGCCTCCTTCATGATATCGCTTATCAGCTCCACCATGGTACGCACCGCAAATTTGAACACCTCCTGACCCTTCATGGATATGTAGGAATGATGGCTTTTGCTGTCGGTCTTTGCATAGGGATTTGACAAGCCGAGCGCAGGCAAAAGCAGGCAATCACTTTTGCTGCCGTCACTGGCTAATCTGATGACGCCAACTCCCCTGGCAGTGTCTGATGCGCTGATTATAACAGCTCCAGCGCCATCCCCAAACAGTACACAGGTTGAGCGATCCGACCAGTCAACGCTCTTGGACAGGGTCTCTGCACCCACCACAAGTATATTGCGATAGAGGCCGCTTTGTACAAAGGATGTGGCAACTGCCAGGGCATATACAAAGCCTGTGCATGCGGCAGCCAGATCAAAAGCTGCCGCCTTGCTTGCTCCAAGACGGTGCTGCACTATACAGGCAACAGATGGCATAAAATAGTCCGGTGTTATGGTGGCGCATATTATCAAATCCAGCTCGCTAGCCGGAATACGCGCCTGCTCCAGCGCCCTTTTTGAAGCCTCATATGCCAGATCCGATGTGTCCTCCCCTGTTGAGATGTGTCTTTGCTTTATACCTGTTCTTGAATATATCCATTCATCACTGGTATCCACCAGGGCTGCCAAATCATCATTGGTCACCGTATTATCCGGCACATAGCTTCCTGTCCCGATAATAACTGCATGATTCATTATAATAGTCCCCCTATATGCTTACTTCTGGTTGAGATATATATCCTTCAGATGTTTGTTCAGTTTGTCCAGAGCCGTCAGTAATACCTCCTCCTCCTCAGGGGTAAAATCCGTCATGATAGCCTTCACCATATCCATATGAAACTTTTCATGTATTCTGTAGGCCAGCTTTCCCCGCCTGGTCAGACTGACATTGACTATTCTCCTGTCGCTTGCGCTGCGGGATCTTTCCATATATCCCTTCCTGATAAGCTTATCTACCGCTATTGTCAGTGTTCCCATTGTTATATCAAGGGCGGAAGCTATCTCTGACATTGTTTTAGATCCATATAGTCCTACAGCCTCTATTGTATGGATCTCTGTAATTGATAAATCACTGAAGGCGCCCTTTTTTATGGCATCCTCTTCAATATGGATTACGTCCTCGTATATTTCAACCAGCAAATCATTTATTTTCTTAAGCTTTTCATTCATTTGGATTTCTCCTGTGCAAAATTGTTTTGAAACACAAATATTTTGATAATCAAAATATATCTTAAAAACTACTAATTGTCAAGAAAATTTTAAAAAGCGGATCTTTGGCTGCATGCATCATACGGTAAGATGCCTGCTTTTATGCCATAGTCCGCTTTTCTAATTCGCTATAACATTGTATTCAGCTACATTTTTTATATCTCAAAAAGCATATCCCCATATGTGGGTACAGGCCACAGCTCCTTAGCCACCAGCAGTTCCAGAGCATCAATCGGTTCCCTCAGTTCCTGCATGGCCGGGACTATGTAATCCTTAAAGAAATTGGCCTTTTCTGCAGCACTGCTGTACAAAACCACCTTTTCATCCAGCTCCTTCAGCTTTTTAAGGGCTGCCTGAGCTTTTATCAGCAGGCCGGTTACCTCACTCAGCAACTCATGCTGGACGCTGACATCCAAATTCGGCGCCGCTGCCTTAACAGAGTTAATGCAATCTGCCAGCTGCTTTGTATAGGCTATAACCGCCGGAATGAATTTGGTCTGTGCCATGCTTATCATGGTTTTTGCCTCAACACTTATAGCCTTAATGTATGATTCATACATTATTTCCATGCGGGAATGCAATTCCGCCTCGGAAAATACCTTATGCCTTTCAAAAAGCTTTATTGCCTTTTCAGTCACCAGGGCAGGTATGGCATCCACCATGGTTTTAATATTGGGCAGGCCTCTTCTTTCGGCCTCCTTTACCCATTCCTCAGAATAACCGTTGCCGTTAAATATAATCCTCTGATGCTGGGTCAGGGTCTTTTTAATCATGTCATGAACCGCCAGGGTAAAGTCTTCCGCTTGTTCCAGCTCATCCGCCATTTCACGAAGGACGTCGGCTACAATTGTATTTAATACGGTATTTGCGGTTCCTATTGAGGCGCTTGATGCAACCATGCGGAATTCAAACTTATTACCTGTAAAGGCAAAGGGGGATGTCCTGTTCCTGTCGGTTGCATCCTTTGCAAGCTTCGGAAGGGTCTGCACACCTACATTCAGCCTTCCTCCATCCTTGCAGTTTTTTGCTTCTCCTGTTTCAATAAGCTGGGTTATAACATCCTGCAGCTGTTCTCCTATGAAAACCGATATGATTGCCGGCGGGGCTTCATTGGCTCCAAGCCTCAGGTCGTTACCCGGATTGGCGGCCGATACTCTGAGCAAATCGGCATGCAGATCAACGGCCTTAAGAACCGCAGATAAAAACAGCAAAAACTGAATATTTTCATGAGGCGTCTTGCCGGGATCCAGCAGATTTTTCCCTGTATTGGTCATCAGCGACCAGTTGTTGTGTTTGCCTGAACCGTTCACACCTGCAAAGGGCTTTTCATGCAGCAGGCAGGCAAAGCCGTGACGGTTGGCCACCTTCTTCATCGTCTCCATAATCAGCTGGTTATGATCCTGAGCTATATTGGCAGTGGCATAAATCGGAGCCAGCTCGTGCTGAGCGGGTGCAGCCTCGTTGTGCTGTGTTTTTGCGGCGACTCCAAGCTTCCAGAGCTCAACATTCAGCTCCTTCATAAATGAAGCTATTCTTTCCTTGATACTGCCCAGATAATGGTCATCCATCTCCTGTCCCTTGGGTGGCATCGCACCAAAAAGGGTTCTTCCTGTAAATATCAAATCATCTCTTTTTAAGTATTTATCCTTATCTATCAAAAAGTATTCCTGTTCAGGTCCTACCAGGGTAATGACCCTGGTTACATCCTTATGTCCGAATAAGCTGACTATTCTTACCGCCTGCTTGCTGACGGCCTCCATACTCCTCAGCAGGGGTGTCTTCATATCCAGAGCTTCACCGGTGTATGAGCAGAAGGCTGTCGGTATGCACAGGGTTACTCCTGCAGCATCCTCTCTTAAAAATGCAGGCGAAGTACAATCCCATGTGGTATAGCCTCTGGCCTCAAAGGTCGCCCGCAAACCTCCGGAGGGAAATGATGATGCATCCGGCTCTCCCTTGATAAGCTCCTTTCCGGAAAACTCCATGATAGCCTTTCCGCTTGGGGTGGGGCTAATGAAGGAGTCATGCTTTTCAGCAGTAACTCCGGTCAGGGGCTGGAACCAGTGGGAATAATGGGTGGCTCCCCGCTCAATCGCCCAGGCTTTCATCGCATTGGCAACAACCTCGGCTACGGCAGGATCAAGATCCTCTCCATTCTCAATTGTCTTTTTTAAAGCCTCATAGGTTTTCTTGGGCAATCTCTCCATCATGATGGAATCATTAAATACATCTATACCAAAAAGCTCCGATAATTTCTCAGACATTAATAAATCCTCCCCAGTCCTCACTATTCAAGATACCATTCATCCTTTGGCTCATCCTCAGAGCTCTCGCTTTTTGGAGTATACTTTTTCAGGACAGGCTCCATTAAAAATGAGCTCAAAAAGGTTCCTGCAGCCGGTACAAGGAAAAGCAGCAGCAGGTTAAATACTACTCCCACTACAGACACTGCCATAATCAGGAGCATGCCCAAGGTATGAAGAGGATGTCTTACACACAAATAAATCGATAATTTATACAGCTGCTTTATGCTCAGCTCAAATCTTGACAGCACCGGATATACATAAAGGGAAAAGCATGTCAGAATAACAAGCAGGGCCAGATAAATCCCCATAAATACCGAGGACCCGGTGCTTGCCTCTGTTGATGTATAGGTTACATAAATATCAAAGGCCAGCACCAGAAATAAAAGTGTTGTGATAACACCTATAATGGCGCCCTTTTTGAAGTTAAGCTTAAATGACTTAAAAAATTCCCTGAACAGATATCCTCGTTCTCTGCGTATTACCTTAACCGTAGCATAATAAAGGGCGGTATTTGCCGGACCGATTGTAATTATCGGTATACACATAAAAAACCATACCGTGCTTAAAAATATCAGATCACACAGCTTTGACAGAAAAATAAAAAAGGGACTTTCAGAACTAAAGATATTACCCATAACTCAACTCCTAAGAATATTTTTAATTCATTCTACCATACTTGTCCTTTTTTCAAAAGTGAAATAATTATAAATCAGGACAATTTATGGATAAATAAGCCGCTTCTCAGCTTAGGCTCAAACCAGGTGGATTTGGGAGGCATAAGCAGGCCCGCATCGGAAACTGCAAACAGCTCCTCGATTGATGTGGGATACATGGAGAAGGCCACCTTCATATCCTGGTTTACCCTGCGTTCCAGCTCGGCAAGTCCCCGTATTCCTCCAATAAAATCTATTCGCTTGTCGGTTCTGGGATCAAGTATTCCAAGAACAGGTCCCAGCAAATTATTTTGCAGAATCGATACATCAAGTAATGCCACAGGATCCCTGTCATCTATTATTGAAGCCTTAGCCTCCAGCCGATACCATTTGCCGCCAAGATACATGCCAAAGCAGGCCTTTTTGTCGGGTGCATAGGGCTGGCTGCCGATTAGCGTGACATCAAAGCTTTTTTCAATCTCCCTCAAAAACTCTTCCTCGGTTAAACCGTTAAGATCCTTTACAACACGGTTATAAGGCATAATCAGAAGCTGATCATGAGGAAACAAAACCGCCAGGAAATAGTTGAACTCCTCTGAGCCGCTATAGCCCGGATTATCCTTCCTTCTCATCAGGCCCACCTTGACTGCGGAGGCGGCACGATGATGCCCGTCAGCTATATATATGCTGTCGATATCCTCAAATGCCTTTTTAATTTCCTGTATAATATCCTTCCTGTCAATCCTCCATACAATGTGCCTGATACCGTCCGGCGATCTAAAGCTGTAGATTGGTGCCCCCTTCATAGCCTCTGCCGTTGCATCATTAATATGCTTGTTGGCCCTGTATGTAAGAAAAATAGGTCCGGTATTGGCATTGCAGGCATCCACATGCTTTATTCTGTCTATTTCCTTGTCCTCCCTGGTGTTCTCATGCTTCTTAATGACATTGTTCAGGTAATCATCTATAGAGGCGCATGCCACCAGGCCAATCTGCGACCTCCCTCCCATTACCAGCTCATATATATAATAGCATTCCTCATTATCCTCAATAAATGTGCCATCATCGATCATCTGCTGAAGAAGCTCATTTGCCTTGCGATACACCACAGGATCATAGGTATCAACACTGTCGTCAAAGCCGGTCTCCGCCCTGTCAATCCGTAAAAAGGACAAGGGCTCTCTTTCTACCTCCTTTTTTGCCTCCTGCCTGTTATATACATCATAGGGCAGGGCCGCCACCCTGTGGGCCAGTCTTGTTTCCGGTCTGATACATTTAAAGGGCTTAACTTGCGCCATTGCAATTCTCCTATCTGTTAATAAAAATTTATTACTAAAAATTTATTACTTAGTTATACAGAAAATTTGTGGAATTTTGCGCCAAGATATCTTATCGTATCAGGATGTAGATGCTAAATCCTGACACAGGCACGAGAGCTTTTTAACCTGCGCAAAATGCCTGTATCCTTTCATACGATAAAAAAATACTACAGAAGCTTATTCTGTGCAATAGTAAAAAGGAATATTTAAAATTAGAATATTTAATAAATGGGACATAGGTTATTTATAAACAGATACCTATGTCCCTTCCCCTAATCTTGCAAGTAATTTTTCAATCTATTTTATTTAATAATTCTTACTTTTAATACACCATTTATGGCTGCCAGCTTATCGGCCATATCCTGGTTGTTCTTCGCTTCAACGTCCAAAACAGTATAAGCATAATCACCCTTGCTTCTGTTAACCATGTCGGAAATGTTGATATTCATAGCGGAGAACGTACCGGTAAACTGTGTAAGCATGTTGGGTATGTTCCTGTGACAGATTGCTATTCGGCCTGCTGTCTGGCAAACGCCGGCATCGCAGTTGGGGTAGTTGACACTGTTTCTGATGGTGCCGTTTTCTATATAATCCCTCAGCTGCTTTACAGCCATAACTGCACAGTTGTCTTCGGATTCCTCTGTGGAGGCTCCCAGATGAGGTATAGCTATGACATTCTCCATCTTTGCGGTCTTGTCGTTCGGGAAATCTGTCACATATTTAGCCACCTTGCCAGATTTAAGAGCCTCTGCCATATCATCATCATTTACCAGCGAATCCCTTGCGAAGTTAAGGATTATAACCCCGTCCTTCATCTTGGATATTGCTTCTGCATTAATCATTCCCTTTGTATTCTTATCAGGATCATCACTTTCAACAAGAGGTGTATGTACAGTAATATAATCGCATTCCCTGAAAATCTCATCCCTGGTCTTCACATGGACGACATCACGGGACAGATTCCATGCATTGTCAACAGATATGAAGGGATCCTGGCCATATACCTTCATGCCCAGTCTGTTGGCTGCATTTGCCACCAGCACGCCTATTGCTCCGAGACCGATTACGCCCAGCTTCTTGCCCTGGATCTCCTTGCCGGCGAACTTGCCCTTGCCCTTTTCAACCAGCTTGGCAACGCCTGCTTCATCCCTGATGGACTGAACCCAGTTGATTCCGCCCACAATATCACGGGATGCAAGAAGCAGACCTGCGATAACCAGCTCCTTAACACCGTTTGCATTGGCACCGGGAGTGTTAAATACAACTATACCCTGCTCGGCGCATTTATCAAGAGGAATGTTGTTAACGCCGGCACCGGCTCTTGCGATTGCCTTAAGCTTAGGGTCAAATTCCAACTCATGCATGCTTGCACTTCTGACAAGAACGACATCCGCGTCCTTCAGATCGTCGGTCTTCACATATTCATCGCTAAAAATATTCAATCCTATATCAGCAATAGGATTAAGGCATGTATACTTATATTTCATACTGCATCTCCTTTCACCAACTGTAATATGCCGCTTTGCTCAGCCGTACGCTTTTCTGTCTGTCAAATACATAGCCGCCAGGTGCAATATAGACACATCATCATTGATGTGTCTTATATTGGAGCCCCCTTGCTTGCTGTTTAATTCTATCTTATTTTAAATTCTCCCGTTCGAATTTCTCCATGAATTCAACAAGCCTTTCGACACCCTCGATTGGCATAGCATTGTATATGGAAGCCCTCATACCGCCAACAGTCCTGTGGCCCTTGAGGTTTTCGAAGCCTGCTGCCTTGGCCTCCTTGACAAATTTGGCATCCAGCTCCTCACTGCCTGTTACAAAGGGTACATTCATCAGGGAACGATCCTCTTTTACAACTGTACCGCGGAAAAGCTTGCTGTTATCAAGGAAATCATACAAAATCTTTGCCTTTTTCTCATTATGGGCCTTCATAGCCTCCAGGCCGCCCACATTCTTGATCCACTTAAATACCTTGCCGCAAATATATATACCGTAACATGGAGGAGTATTGTATAGGGATTTGTTCTCTGCATGAATCTTATATTTCATCATTGTAGGAGTTCCGGGAAGAGTTTCCTCCGGAATCAGGTCTTCACGGATAATTGCTATAACAACACCGGCCGGTCCGACATTCTTCTGTGCTCCGGCAAAAAGCAGACCATACTTTGTTACATCTATAGGCTCTGAAAGGAAGCAGCTTGATACATCAGCTACCAGTGTCTTGCCCTTGGTATTAGGCAGCTTCTTGAACTTGGTTCCATAAATAGTATTGTTCTCGCATATGTAAACATAATCAGCATTCTCGGAAATCGGAAGATCGGAGCAATCCGGAATATAGGAGAATGTCTTGTCTGCGCTTGAAGCAATAGCATTGGCTGTTCCGTAGAGCTTTGCTTCCTCATATGCCTTCTTTGCCCACTGTCCTGTAATAATATAATCTGCCACCCTGTTCTTCATCAGATTCACAGGAACCATGGCAAACTGCAGAGATGCTCCGCCCTGCAGGAAAAGCACTTTATAATTATCGGGAATGTTTACTAATTCTCTCAGATCCTTTTCTGCTTCCTGAATAATCTCTTCATACACCTTGGATCTGTGACTCATCTCCATTACGGACATTCCGCTGCCCTTATAGTCAAGCATTTCTTCTGCTGCTTCTTTTAATACCTCTTCCGGCAGCACAGCCGGCCCTGCACTAAAATTATAAATTCTTCCCACGATTCGTCCTCCTTATTAACAATGCTTTATTTATGCAAAATATTGTACATAACTTTAGCATGGTAAAGTTAAGTCTCATTATAAAACTATGTTATTTTTTTGTCAATATCCACAGGTTAAAAATCTGAATTTAATTTATAATTTATGATATTTTACAATAATTATTTCACAATAATGCCAGAAAGTAAAGCTACTGCTGCAAAATGCCACGCAATCAGCCCTGTTTTGGCTAAGCTTTGCGTGGCATCAGTATTATTTCTTTGCCAGGTCTTCTTCAGAAAATACCTCCTGAATGGCTGCGCCTGGAGCCACCATCGGCCATACCTTGTCATCACAGTCAATTACGCAATCAATCAATACCGGAGCCTTAAGGCTGATGGCTTCCTTCAAAACCGGCTCAACCTCTTCCTTTTTTGTAATGCGGTAAGCCTTTGCCCCCATGGCTTCAGCCAGCTTCACAAAATCAACCTTGTCGTTCAGATTGGTATATGAATATCTCTTTTCATAGAACAGAGTCTGCCACTGTCGTACCATTCCCAATACATGGTTGTTCAGCACAAGCTCGATAATCGGTATGTCATAGCGTGTAGCTGTGGCTATTTCATTCATATTCATTCTTAAGCAGCCGTCGCCTGCTATATTGATAACCGTCTTGTCAGGTCTTCCTATCTTGGCTCCGATACTTGCGCCAAGGCCGTATCCCATAGTTCCAAGCCCGCCTGAGGTAAGGAGGGTTCTGGGCTGCTTGTATTTATAATATTGCGCCGACCACATCTGATGCTGTCCTACCTCGGTTGTTATAATGGCATCTCCGCCGGTAATCTCATAGATCTTTTCTATAATGTAGGGTCCGGTAAGCGCATCCTTATTATATTTTAATGGATATTTTTCCTTCAGTGCGATTATATGTTCAAGCCACTCACTATGCTTCTGCTGTTCAAGTCGGCTGTTAAGTATTGTCAGAACCTCCCTGATGTCACCTATGATACTGCAGTTTACCGATACATTCTTGTTAACCTCGGCAGGATCAATATCAATATGGATGATTTTTGCGTTGCTGGCAAACCTCTTGGCATTGCCGGTAACCCTGTCGGAGAATCTGGCTCCGATGGCTATAAGCAAATCACATTCGGTAACACCCAGATTGGAGGCCTTTGTTCCATGCATTCCCAGCATGCCGGTGTATCTTATATCCGTACCGTCAAAGGCTCCCTTGCCCATCAGGCTGTCGCAAACAGGAGCATCTATTGTATCAACAAAGGCTTTCAGCTCCTTATGAGCTCCTGAAATAACTGCACCACCACCAACAAATACAAAGGGCTTTTGGGCTTTATTGATAAGTTCAATAGCCTGATTGATATCCTCCTCGGAGATAGTGTCCGTCTTTCTTTCTATGGGCTCGATTTTAGCAGGTGTAAACTCTGTCTTGGCTGCAGTAACGTCCTTGGTTATATCAACTAGCACAGGGCCCGGTCTTCCTGAGGCCGCAATACGGAAGGCCTTGCGGATTGTATCTGCCAGCCTGGTTACATCCTTTACGATATAGTTATGCTTTGTAATAGGCATTGTTATGCCTGCTATATCCACCTCCTGAAAGCTGTCCCTGCCCAAAAGGTTCACACCTACATTAGCGGTAATCGCAACTATGGGCACGCTGTCCATATATGCGGTTGCAATTCCTGTAACAAGATTTGTGCTGCCCGGGCCGGAAGTGGCCATACATACTCCTACCTTACCGGTGGCTCTGGCATAGCCGTCGGCGGCATGGGCCGCTCCCTGCTCATGGGATGTGAGTATATGTCTTATTTCATTGCTGTGCTTGTATAATTCATCATATATATTCAGGATACTGCCGCCGGGATAACCGAATACGGTATCAACGCCCTGCTCCTTCAAACACTCTATAACTATCTGTGCACCTGTCAATTCCATAATATTCCCTCCAAATCCCTGCTTTAATATGCTGCCTAGTTCTTCCTGTCAGGAACCTCTAGGATGGCTCCTCTGTTTCCACCTGTCACCATTGCCACGTATCTGCTGAGATAGCCTGTAGTGATCTTTGGCTGGCGCGGCTTCCAGTTCGCTCTTCTTCTGGCCAGCTCCTCATCAGATACGACAAAATTAAGGGAATTATTTTCAATATCTATCTGAATTATGTCTCCTTCCTCAACCAGGGCTATATTACCTCCTACAGCAGCTTCCGGTGATACATGACCTATGCAGGCGCCTCTGGTGGCACCTGAGAAGCGACCATCCGTAATAAGGGCAACACTGGAGCCAAGCCCCATGCCCATAATTGCACTGGTGGGATTAAGCATCTCTCTCATGCCGGGTCCGCCCTTCGGCCCCTCATATCTGATAACTATAACATCACCGGGCTTAATTTTTCCGCCCTTAATGGCGACAATTGCATCCTCCTCACTATCAAACACTCTGGCAGGCCCTTCATGCTTAAGCATCTGTTGAGCAACGGCAGAACGCTTTACAACAGCCGTATCAGGTGCAAGATTGCCCTTGAGAACGGCTATACCTCCGGTCTGGCTGTAAGGATTGTCAATCGGCCTGATAACCTCAGGATTGCGATTTACGCAGCCGGCTATATTCTCTCCTACAGTTTTACCGGTAGCCGTAATCAGATCAAGATTAAGAAGCCCCTTCTTGCTTAGCTCGTTCATTACAGCATATACGCCGCCTGCTTCATTCAGATCCTCAATATATGTATGACCTGCTGGAGCCAGGTGGCAAAGGTTAGGGGTTCTTGCACTGATTTCATTTGCAATATCTATATTTAGCTCGATACCTGCCTCATGGGCAATAGCCGGCAGATGCAGCATCGTATTGGTTGAGCAGCCCAGCGCCATGTCTACCGTCAGGGCATTTACGAATGCCTCCTTCGTTAATATATCCCTTGGCCTGATGTCCTTTTCAAGAAGCTCCATAATCTTCATACCTGCCAGCTTGGCAAACTTAATTCTTTCGGAATATACTGCGGGTATTGTACCATTGCCCTTAAGGGCCATACCTATTGCCTCAGTCAGACAGTTCATAGAATTGGCTGTATACATTCCCGAACAGGAGCCGCAGGTGGGGCAGGCCTTGTTCTCATATTCCTCGACCTCCTCATCGGTCATTTTGCCTGCAGCATGGGCACCGACAGCCTCAAACATGGAGGACAGACTGGTTTTCTGACCCTTGACACAGCCGGCCAGCATCGGTCCACCGCTGACAAATATGGTCGGTATATTCAGTCTGGCTGCAGCCATAAGAAGCCCCGGAACATTCTTGTCGCAGTTTGGCACCATAACCAATGCATCAAACTGATGGGCCAAAGCCATAGCTTCGGTGGAATCAGCGATTAAGTCTCTTGTCACCAAAGAATACTTCATTCCCTGATGCCCCATTGCAATTCCGTCACAAACGGCTATAGCAGGAAAAACGAAGGGTGTTCCGCCGGCCATTGCGACACCCAGCTTGACTGCATCCACGATTTTATCAATATTCATATGTCCCGGGACAATTTCATTATATGAGCTGACTATACCAACCAGAGGTCTGTCAAGCTCCTCCCTGGTAACTCCCAGAGCGTTAAACAATGCCCTGTGAGGTGCATGATCAATTCCTTTTTTAACTGAATCACTTCTCATACTATACCTCCATTAATGCCGCCATGAGGCAGGTTTACTGGTTCACATTTGTCGCTTTAAAATAGTAAAGTATATAATAATGTATTTTCTTAGAAAAATCAATGTCATTTTAAAATTTTTGTTGATTTTATTCCTAAATAACTAATAAATATTCAAAATCTTCATTTCGGTACATAAGACTCTCCAATAACAGGCACCCCTTCCATAAACAGGCATGTATAATTCCCTAATATAGCACAAAAATACAAGCAAAGCCATTTTGATGCAATTAAGGATTGCTAATCTTATTTATTCATGTTAAGATTTTTTTGATAGTTAATTTTCATTATAATTTCATCATATACCAGATTCACTTTGATCCTATTTATATCGGTACATTGTGAATATTCTGAATTCTGATTATATAGCTATGCAAATTCACTAAAATACTTATACCAGCTTATATTTATTTAGGAGGCTAAAATATGTCTTTACCTGAATTCCTAAATCAGCTGACCACAAATCCCCCTTTGCTAATTACAGTTTTATTGGTTCTGGGTGTTATTCTGGTAAATGGCTGGACGGACGCACCCAATGCTATAGCCACCTGTGTTTCAACTAGGTCCATCAAGCCCAGAAGCGCGGTTATTATGGCTGCTATCTTCAACTTTCTGGGCGTTTTGGTAATGACCATGTTTAACAAGGCTGTAGCCTATACCATTTATAAAATGGTAGACTTCGGAAGCAATTATGAAAATGCTCTGATTGCCCTGTGCGCAGCTCTCTTCGCAATAGTTGTATGGGCAACCGCCGCCTGGGCCTTTGGTATTCCCACCAGCGAGTCCCATGCCCTGATAGCAGGCGTTACAGGGGCGGCTATATCATTGCAGGGGGGAAAAGGTATCAATGGAGGTGAATGGATAAAGGTCATATATGGTCTTGTATTGTCCTCCGTCATAGGCTTTGTGCTTGGTTTTTGCGTAACCAGACTGACAGCCTTCATATGCAGACCGATGGATCGCCGCAAGACCAACAAGGTATTTCGCTATCTGCAGATTTTGGGTGGTGCGGCAATGGCCTTCATGCACGGAGCCCAGGACGGTCAGAAGTTCATGGGAGTATTCCTGCTGGGAGTATTCCTTGCACGTGGTCAGGGAAATGTAACAAAATTTGATATTCCCATCTGGCTGATGATATTGTGTTCTGTTGTTATGGCTCTGGGCACATCAATCGGAGGATATAAGATTATCAAAACAGTAGGTATGGGGATGGTAAAGCTTAGTCCATACGAGGGCTTCTCTGCAGATACAGCAGCAACCATAAGTCTGTTTGCTGCCTCAGCCCTGGGTATTCCTGTAAGCACCACACATACCAAAACCACCTCAATCATGGGCGTAGGTGCTTCCAAAAGAATATCGAATGTAAATTGGGGAATAGTTAAGGAAATGGTCGCTGCCTGGATACTGACCTTTCCCGGCTGCGGTTTGCTTGGCTACATAATGGCCTCGATATTTAATAAAATATTTTAATATATGATAATTAAGGAAGGGAAACTTATTACTATGGCTAAAAAGACAAGTTTTAATTATTTTGATGCTCTTGCAAATCTCACAGACTTCTCCTATGAACTTGCAGTATTGCTGAACACTTGCTTAGGCAAATTCGATCCGGCCACGATTTCAGAAAAGGTAAAGGCTGCTCATGTAATTGAACATAAAGCGGATATTGCCAAGCATGATATCATGAACAGACTTGTCAAGGAATTTCTTCCACCCATTGAACGTGAGGATATTACCACCCTGGCCCAGGAAATAGATGATGTAACCGATTCAATAGAGGATGTACTGATATATCTGGATATGTTTGCTATCAAGAAAATACGTCCTGAGGCTCTGAAATTTACCGAGCTGCTTGTAAACTGCTGCAAGGCAATGGATCAGATGCTGGATGAATTCAAGAACTTCAAGAATTCAAAGAAGCTGCACGATTTTGTAATTGAGATAAATCATCTTGAGGAGACAGGCGATGCCTTGTATGTTGATTCAATGCGTAATCTTTACCTGGGCACCAAGGATCCTGTTGAACTGATGTGCTGGACCGAAATATTCCACAGGCTTGAAAAATGTGCCGATAGCTGCGAGGATGTCGCCAATACGGTAGAAAGTATTGTAATGAAAAATTCATAACGGGTCAAGGGTATTTACTGACCTTCCCCAGCGTGGGCTTGATGAAAGGCATGATATATATGAATTTAGAAAAACAGAAGGCATTTATAGTACATGTACTCTATTATACAATATTACTAGCTCTTGTTTACATTGTAATTAAATACATTCTTCCATTGCTGATGCCCTTTGTGATTGGTGCGATATTAGCCATCTCCTTCAGGCGTCTGATTGACATGATAAAGGCTAAAACACGCATCAAGCGCGCCTTTGTCGCCATCTTTATCCTGCTTGTATTTTATGGTATAATAGGCTTTTTTGTATTTTTGATAGGCTTTAAAATAGTTAATTCAATTGGCGATTTGTTCAGCAGGCTTCCGTCGCTATATAAGGATTCTTTGCTGCCTGCCCTGCAGGAATCAGTGGATCAGATAAAAAACCATTTCCCGGGTCTGGAAGAGCCTCTTGACGATTTTATGAACAATATCAGCAAATCAATCATCAGCTTCCTGACAAATGCCTCATCCACCATCGCCCTTACGATTACAGGCATTGCAGGCCAGCTTCCGTCCATACTGATTAAATTGATTTTTACAATTGTATCATCCTTCTTCTTTACAATTGACTATTATAAAATAGCAGATTTTCTCTCCAGGCAGCTTAGCGGGGAGCGCTATGAGATGCTGCTTAAGCTGAAAAACAAGACCTTCGGTACAATCGGCAGATTCCTGCGGGCTTACGGGGCAATAATTATTATAACCTGTATTGAATTGTCCCTTGGCTTCAGGATAATAGGAATTGGCCATCCCCTGCTTATAGGCTTTCTGGTGGCTGTTATTGATATTATGCCTATTCTCGGAACCGGTGCGGTTCTGCTTCCCTGGTCGGCTATAGGTTTTATAACCGGTGATATAAAAATAGGCTTAGGAATGCTGATTCTTTATATAATTATTACCGCAGTCCGGCAAACCATTGAGCCCAAGATAGTAGGTCAGCAAATTGGCCTGCATCCAATCGTAACCCTGCTTCTAATGTTCATCGGAGCCCAGCTGATGGGTGTGCTGGGACTTCTGCTGCTGCCTGTGCTGGCAACCCTGCTGCTGCAGCTTAATTCGGACGGGACAATTAGTATATTAAAAAAATAGGACTATAATAAATGCAGGCATATAGTCAGAAGCTAATGCCTGCATTTTATACGGACGAAATATTCTGCTATTACCAATTGATTAATAGGTTTTGTCCTTTGGCTCAAAGGTTGCACAGTCGGTTTCATTTGAGCTGGATGCATTTCTGGGCTCAACCTGGATCTTTTCTGCCGCGCAATGATCACCGCTCATATAATATTCGCATGTATTAACAACACATTTTATACCTTCATTGGGTTTATCCATTTTTCTGATAGCCATAATTACCTCCATCCGCATATAAGTGTTTTTGATTTTAACATTAATATTATTTGTTGCGGATGAAGGAATAATTCATTTCAGAGATATAAAGCAGATATTGCCAGCTTTCTATTATTTTTCTATTTTTATAATTTTTTATTTTTATTTTTATATGTTATTTAGATTATCCCGGAAATTGTTCCAGAATACCGGAGGCCATCATATCCGCCATCTCAAGTACCTGAGCCTCCATATTATCCGCCTGTGCTATCGCATCCTCATTATTGCCTTCTATCCAGCTGGTCACAAAGGCGGTTAAAATATCAAGATGCTCATTCAGCATAGCTTCCCAGTCCTCTTCAGACCAGTTGGGGTTTATTTCAGCAAAGAAGGCTGCCATATTGTCAGCATTCTGTCGCCATCTGGCATCTGCCTCAGCCAGTGTGTTGTTGTCTCCTGCCGCTGCAGCCTGCACCACTTCTGCTGCTATGGTAAGGTGGGCAGTCAGCAGCTCCTGAAGCCTTCTAGCGTCCTCATCGCCATAAAAAGGTGCAAATGCATTGGCAAAATCCTCAGGGTTGCGCAGAAGTCTTTGCAGTATCTGATCAGCCTGGGGCAGCTCCTGAATAATGCCTATTACAGCCAATGTAGTCCAGTGATAATGCTCTTCCCAAAGCATGCGAAAATAATTGAACAGATCCATCATTCCCTGATCTGCCATACTATCGACGCCAAAATCGTTAAAATCATTATTCATTCTTCCATCGTACGGTGGATAATACTGATATCCGGGCCTTATGTTTATTACCTGACCTATCATAAGATTTCTCGGATCTATCCCCGGATTAATGCGCATTATATCATCTACAGTTGTATTGAAGACCTGAGCCAGCATCCAGATAGTATCATAAGGCCTTATCGTATAACGTATTGTTCCATTCATAGCATTTACCATCGCCTATTAGAAGTTCTATATCAGATTATGAAGAAGGGATGGAAAATGTTCCATCCCTTTTGCATAGTCATAACATATATAATCATTTGCTGTTGATATAATTAATTAAGCCGCCTGCCATAATAATCTGCTGCATAAACTCCGGAAAGGCCTGACCCTTGTACTGGCTGTTCTTTGTCCTGTTATAAATGATACCTGTGTCAAAATCCACCTCCACAAGGTCACCGGCTTCTATTTCCTTTGCCGCCTGCGGGCACTCTATAATCGGAAGACCGATATTTATAGCGTTGCGGTAAAAAATTCTGGCAAAGGTTTCGGCTATAACACAGCTGATTCCGGATGCCTTAATAGCTATCGGTGCATGCTCTCTGGAGGAGCCGCAGCCAAAATTTTTGCTGGCGACAATTATGTCACCAGGCTTAACCCTGTTTACGAAGTCCTTGTCTATATCAATCATGCATTTGCTTGCCAGCTCCCTGGGGTCCGATGTATTCAGATAACGTGCAGGAATTATTACATCTGTATCTACATTATCACCATATTTGTGTACTGTTCCTATAGCCTTCATATATAACCTCCATTTTCCATTTTTTCCCATGCTGCCTGTACTACCTTTATAGGTTCGCAGCAATACTGCTTCCTTTGTACCATATCCAAAATCAGCTTGCTGCTACAGGCTTTGCGCACTATAATTTACAGGCCCAGCTCTGCAGGGCCGGATATTTTGCCGGTTACTGCAGATGCGGCAGCTACCGCCGGACTGGCAAGATAAATCTCGGACTCAACATGTCCCATACGGCCTACAAAGTTTCTGTTGGTGGTGGCAACGGCCCGCTCACCTGCCGCCAGTATTCCCATATGTCCGCCAAGGCAGGGTCCGCAGGTTGGTGTGCTGACTACTGCTCCGGCCTTGATAAAGGTGGCAATCAGCCCCTCCTCCAAAGCCTGCAAATAAATCTTTTGTGTAGCGGGGAAGATAATGCAGCGCACTCCCTTGGCCACATGTCTGCCCTCCAGCACCTTGGCCGCAATTCTTAAATCATTTATACGTCCATTGGTGCAGGAGCCTATAACCACCTGATCTATTTTAATATCATCTATTTCATCAATAGTATGGGTGTTTTCGGGCAAATGAGGAAATGCAACCGTGGCTTTAATCTCCGACAGGTCTATGATATAGGTCTCATCATACTCGGCGTCCTCATCAGCCTCATATATCTTGTATTCCCTTACAGAATGCTCCTTCATATATTCGATTGTAAGCTCATCAACAGGGAAAATTCCGTTCTTTGCTCCAGCCTCTATAGCCATGTTGGCAATGGTAAAGCGGTCATCCATGCAAAGATGCTTTATTCCCTCACCAACAAACTCCATGGATTTATACAGGGCTCCGTCCACCCCGATCCTGCCGATTATATGAAGGATTATATCCTTGCCGCTAACCCAGGGGCCGGGCTTGCCTACCAGCTCAAATTTAATTGCGCTGGGTACCTTGAACCAGCATTTGCCGGTGGCCATACCGGCTGCCATATCTGTACTGCCCACTCCTGTTGAAAAAGCTCCAAGGGCACCATATGTACAGGTATGGGAATCAGCACCTATAACAACATCACCAGCAACTACAAGCCCCTTTTCCGGCAGGAGGGCATGCTCTATTCCCATTTCACCTACCTCAAAGTAATTGCTTATCTCCTGATTGTATGCAAACTCACGGACACATTTGCAGTTTTCGGCCGATTTGATGTCCTTGTTTGGCGTAAAGTGATCAGGAACAAGCGCTATTTTATCCTTGTCAAATACCTTATTTATCTTCATCTTGCCCATTTCCTTGATGGCAACCGGGGCTGTTACATCATTGCCCAGCACAAGATCCAGATTTGCTTCAATAAGCTGACCGGCGCTAACACCAGGCAAACCGGCATGAGCAGCCAGGATCTTTTGTGTCATTGTCATTCCCATATCCAATTCCTCCTTTTATAACTATATTTGAAGCTTAAAGACCGACTAAATTCCTGGTAATTTATAATACCTCAACACAATGGCAAGCAACTTTATTCATTAACAGGAATAATTTTCACCACTGATAAAACGTATTTATCAACACATTTCATTTTTCAGCGGCACACTTTTTTCACCTATATGCCCATCACTCGCCGGAAATTTCCTTCACGATAAGATCACCCATCTGGCTGGTGCCTACCAGGGTCATATCCTCAGACATGATATCTATTGTTCTGTAGCTCTTTTTCAGTACCGCCTTGACCGCATTTTCAATGCAATCGGCCTCTGTGGCCAAATCAAAGGAATACCTCAGCATCATGGCGGCGGACAAAATAGTGGCTATAGGATTTGCCTTGTTCTGGCCGGCTATATCCGGAGCCGAACCGTGTATTGGCTCATAAAGTCCCAGCCTGCCCTCTCCGAGGCTGGCGCTGGCCAGCATTCCTATGGAGCCTGTTATCATGCTGGCTTCATCTGAAAGAATGTCACCGAACATATTCTCAGTCAGGATAACATCAAACTGGCCGGGATTTTTAACCAGCTGCATTGCACAGTTGTCCACCAGCATATCGGTCAGCTCCACCTCAGGATAATCTGCGCTGACCTCTTTTGTAACCTGTCGCCACAATCTTGAGGAATCAAGTACATTGGCCTTGTCTACGCTGCATACCTTCTTTCTTCTTTTCATGGCAATCTCAAAGGCGCATTTCGCTATCCTGCGTATCTCATTTTCGTCGTACACAAGTGTGTCGGTAGCCTTTCTTATGCCATCCACCTGCTCTGTCCTGCGGGGCCCAAAATATATGCCGCCTGTCAGCTCCCTGACCACTACAAAATCAAAGCCATCGCCGACAAATTCCTGCTTCAATGGGCAGGCTCCCTTTAATTCATCAAAAAGAACAGCCGGTCTGATATTGGCAAACAGATTCAGGCCCTTTCTTATGGCCAGCAGGCCTACCTCAGGTCTGAGGTGAGGCGGCAGACTGTACCAGTTTGACTTGCCAACATCTCCACCTACAGCTCCCAAAAGTACGGAATCACTCTTTTTTGCAGCCTCCAGCGTTTCTTTAGTTAGCGGTTCACCAAATACATCTATGGATGCTCCACCCATTAGCAGCTCGGTATAGTTAAACCGATGACCATATTTTTCTCCAATCCGATCAAGCACCTTTCTTGCCTCAGCTATTATCTCCGGTCCTATCCCATCCCCCGGGATAACTGCAATATTAAATTCCATGCAAATAAACCCCCTTGTTCTTTACAGTTTATGTAGAATCTGTTATTGCTTATTGATATATTACCATGTGTTAAGGTATAATTAAAATACATATTAGTGATATCTATTATAATCTACAGGAATAATATTGGCTGGACAATTGTATGCATTATGCTATATAAATCCAGCGCATTACGAAAGCATGATGATTGTAAAGCCCGATACAAAAAATATACCTAAAGGTGCCTAATCCCGGCTGCTAATCGGTAAATGACCGCAAGCCGGGCCGGGCATATTATGGCTGCGTATTTCATATGGTTAAATGATAGTTAATGACATTTAGCCAACCGATCCGGCTGCCTGATAAGGCTGAACAGGCCGGATATGTAAAGCTAAATAATGATATAGAGCTTTAAATGATATAAATCTGAACTGATATAGAAATATATCAGGAAAATAATCGCCAGGAATTACATAATAAATGTCCAAGGAGAGTTGTTATATGGAGGATAATCTGGCCCTGTATCACATTTTTAACAGTGTAGCCCAGGCAGGCAATATATCCAAGGCCGCCAGGCAGCTTTACATCAGCCAGCCTGCTGTCAGCAAGGCCATTCAAAGTCTTGAGAAGAATTTAAGAACGACTCTTTTTATCCGCAACTCACGGGGTGTCAGACTAACCGAGGAGGGGGAACTGCTTTACCGTTATACCAGCAACGCCTTCGATACCCTGAAGCATGCCGAGGACAGCATCAGGCGCATTCATGATCTGGGAATCGGCCATCTCCGGATTGGGGCAAGCAATACCCTGTGCAAGTATCTTCTGCTGCCCTATCTTAAAAGCTTTGTAAAGGAGTACCCTCATATCAAAATAACAATAGAAAACCAGTCCTCCCTGCACACCATTAAGCAGCTGGATAATGATAACCTGGATATTGGCCTGGTTGCCAGACCTGACATTCTGGATAACTATCATTTTATTTCCCTGGGGGAAATCGAGGATATTTTTGTCGCCACCAGGACATATCTTGATAATCTGAAGCTGAGGGAAAACAGCAGCGACATATTCAACAATGCCAATATAATGCTTCTGGATGAGGCAAACGTAACCCGTCAGTATATAGATTCCTATTTTAAGGCCAATTCGATAGAACCCAGGCATATACTTGAAATCAGCAGTATGGATTTGCTTATAGATTTTGCAAAGACCGGCCTCGGGGTAGCTTGTGTAATTAAGGCCTTTGTCCAGGCCGATCTCGATGCAGGAAGCCTGGTGGAGATTCCTTTAGCCAAAGCGATAAATAAAAGAGAGGTCGGCTTCATATATTCCAAAAAAGCCTTCCTCTCAGAATCAATGCTCAGGTTTTTAAGCTTTATCAGCAATCATAATCAGGCTTAAAACCAAGCGCAGGCTTAAGCTCCAATTCAGGGCAGCTGCAATTAAATATCATTTTGGTCTGTTATATTTCGTCAGGCAGCTCTTCCTCCACCGGAGCAGTCCCGTCTTCAGCAGCCGGTTTCGGAGTGGGTGTGGCGGTAGGCTTTGGAGTGGCTGTAGGAGGCTCCAGATATGGCGGTTGCTTGTCAACCAGATAATCATCATTTACATAGCATATATTACCCTTATAAAGGATGCTTGCCCAGCCATCCTTAATTTCAATTACTTCAACAGCCTCAGCATGAACCAGAAATCCTACTGGTGCCCCTTCTGTGGATGGAGTCGGCCTGACATTAAGATAACCCCCAAATTGGTTCAGCTTTACATACATAGTGGTAGTTTTACCCACTACTACAGGCTGTGCATCCTTACTGTCATCGCTATCATTATCACTGCCGTCTTCAGGCAGCGTTGTGTCGCCATCCTCACTTACCTTATCATCTGCCTGGCTGTTATCCTCCGGCGTATTAGCATCTTCACCATTATTGTCCGTATTATCCTCCAATAGGTTAGTGGGTATAAAATCAGGCATCTGCTCTTCCTTCTTACAACCCGACAAAACTGCCACAGACAATACCAGCAATAAAAACAAGTACTTTCTCATATATTACCCCCATGCCTTATAGATGGCTTATATATTAGTGGCCTTCATTTGTAAGCCGAATAATATCTATTAATCTAATAATAACACACTTGTCCGATTTTACAATATTAAATATAATCCCGCGAGGAAATTTTGGCTACTATCCTGCCAAATGCACAGAAATTTTTATTGTTTCCTGCAGTATTATTAAATAGAAGTGTTAAGCAATTTCTCTGCATTGTATAAAACAAGCTGTACACCTTCATTTATTCAAAATAAAACAAGGTGCATACCTTCATCTAAGTAAAGGCATACACCCATTATTTTATATCCGTCAGTTTTTCTGCAGAAACTTATACTGGGACATGTAAAGCTCATAATACAAGCCCTTTTTTGCCAGCAGCTCCTCATGGGTACCCATTTCCTTTATCTCTCCCCCATCTACATACATAATACAGTCGGCATTTTTAATCGTGGAAAGCCGGTGCGCTATTATGAAGGATGTGCGGTTGGCAAGTAGCCTGCTCAGGCCCTCCTGCAGGAGTATCTCCGTCTCGGTATCTATACTGGAGGTGGCTTCATCAAGAATAAGTATTCTCGGATCTGCCAGAAGGGCTCTTGCAAAGCTGAGCAGCTGCCTCTGTCCCACGCTCAGTCTGGTACCTCTTTCATTTACCTCCGTATTGTAGCCGTTTTCCAGCTTCATGATAAAGTCATGAGCCCGTACCGTTTTGGCAGCTTCAATTACCTGCTCATCGCTGGCCTCCATATTTCCGTAGCGGATATTATCCATGATTGTACCTGAGAAGGTAAAGCTGTCCTGCAGCATTACACCCATTTGCTTTCTCAGGGATTTTATTTTAACCCTGCTGATATCGATGCCGTCGATGGTTATTTCACCTGAGTCAAGATTATAGAACCTGCTGATTAGGTTTATGATGGTGGTCTTGCCGGCTCCGGTAGGTCCAACGATGGCTATGGTGTCACCGGCCTTGGCCTTAAAGCTTATATTGTTCAACACCTTAACATTATCCTCATAGCCGAAGCTGACATTCTTAAACTCCACCTCTCCCTTGATCATGGGCATGTCCTCGGCTCCCTCGCAGTCCTTTACAAGTACCGGCTCATCAATCGTCTGGAATATCCTTTCCAGATATGAAATCGCCGTCAGCAATGAATTATAGAAGTTTGCCAGGGTATTGATGGGGGCCCAAAATCTGCCAATATAGCCGGTCATGGCTATAATCACACCTGCGGTTATGCCCTGCATTCCACGATCAAGCCAGGCTATTCCCACCACATAAACCGCTATATTGGTCCAGGTTGAAATATTGTTAATGGCAGGCCATAATATAAAATTCCATCTTACCGCCTTCATCCATGCGTTCTTGTACTCGCCACTGAGTTTGTTGAATATCCTTGTATTCTCCTCTTCCCTTGTAAAGCTCTGGGTTACACGGATACCGTTTATACTTTCGGCTATATAAGCATTCAGATTGGACAGCTTGTTGCTGGATTGCTGCCAGGCAGCCCTCTGCTTCCTCTTGATTATAAAGATTATAAGCATAAGAAGGGGCAATCCCATCAGGCTGATTAGGGTCAGGCGTACATTTACATACAGCATGAAGCCGACGATGAAAAAGAGGCTGAACAAATCCGTAATGGTGTTAACTATACCGTTGGACAAAAGATCGCTCAGACTGTTTACGTAATTGACCACTCTTACCTGTATTTTCCCGTGGGGCTTATCATCATAATATGAAAAGGGCAGCTCCTGCAAATGATTGAAAATGTCCGACCGGATGGTATGTATTATATTTTGCCCTAGTCTTGCTGTAATAGTGGTTTTTGCAGCCAGTATCAGTGATATGGCAAGATATATCAGCAGCAGGATAACACAATAAATTACTATCCCCTTTATATCTCTTTTGGGAATCAATACATCCATAATATTCATTAAAAATACAGGAGTCAGCATGCCAAGGGCTGACGAGACGGTGGTCAGAAAAATTGTCAGCAGCATATCCGTGCGGTAGGGCTTTATATAGCTTCCCAGTCTTTTCAGATGGGAAAAATTAAACTCCTCCTGCAGTGTTTCATCAACATCATATTTGTTTCTAGCCAAGGCTTGCCACCTCCCTGCCTTTCATTTGCTCAAAGTCACCATACTGATGATAAAATACCGTGTAATAATAACCCTTCTTCTTTATAAGCTCATCATGGTTGCCGGACTCGATTATCCTGCCCTGATCAAGAACAAGAATTAAGTCCGCATCCTTGATTGAAGAAATGCGATGGGCTATGATAAATACCGTCTGCCTGTCCTTAAGGGAGTTCAGCTCCTTCTGAATCTGTGCCTCTGTTTCCATATCAACAGCGGATGTAGTATCATCCAGGATTAAAATCGCAGGCTTTTTCAGAAGGGCCCGGGCCAGGCTAATTCTCTGCTTCTGACCGCCGGATAGCCCGACTCCCCGCTCTCCCACTATAGTGTCATAGCCATCAGGCATCTGCATGATAAAATCATGGGCATTGGCAATCTTGGCGGCAGCCACAACCTCATCAAAGCTGCAGTCGGGTCTTCCATAGGCGATATTTCCTTCTATCGTATCGGAAAAGAGGAATACATCCTGCATCGCCATACCAATATTGTCCCTGAGATCATGCAAATCCATTTTTCTTATATCTGTTCCATCTACTCTAATCTCACCCGAGCTGGCATCATAAAAACGGCAGAGTAAATTCATAAGGGTAGATTTTCCTGAGCCGGTTGGTCCGACAATGCCTACTGTCTGACCGGGCTTAACATGAAAATTTATATCCTCAAGAATCACATTTCCATCCAGGGTATATCCTACATGGGAAAATTCGATATCGCCCCTCAGGCGGTCTATTTTTATCGCGTTCTCCGGATTTTTTATGCCAGGCTCCACAGCAATGCTTTGATAAATCTTGTCTACAGAGGTAAGGAAGTTCTGGACATCGTTAGTTAACCAGCCGGCCTGTCTGAGCGGCATATTCAGCATCCACAAAAAACCGCTTGCCGTAACCAGCTTTCCCATGGACATATCGCCTCTTATGACCATGATACCACCAATGAGGTACAAAACTATCGACAAAACATTTGCTAAAAATTCAAATATAGGAACATACAGCTTCCATATGCCTGCAGCCTTTAGCTGGGCCTCGCGGTAAGCATCATTTTCCTGTTCAAATTTGCTTTTTTCAAATTCCTCCTTGGCAAAGGCCTTGACTACACGATTGCCGCTTATGTTCTCCTGCACCGCCGTATTAAGGCTGGAAAACTGCTTTCTTATGTTGCGGAAGGCCGGCTTGACAGCATTCATCTGCTTAAAGGCAGCCAAAGCTGTCAGTGGCAGGACGGTTAACATAAGCAAAGCCAGGCGCCAGTCTACAACAAACATCATGACCAGGGCAATTACAAAAAGCAGGATATTTTCATAGCTGTTATATATAACCCAGGCCACAAAATGCCTGATTGCATCCATATCTCCTGTCTGTCTGGACATCAGATCCCCTGTTCTGCTATTATTATAATAGTAGAAATCCTGCGCCAGCAGCTTGCGGTAAACATGATCCCTCATGGTATACAATAAATCCTGGGACGCTTTTTCACATATCATGGTAAACCAGTACCTGAGGACCGCCCGCAGCAGAGTGGTAACAAGCATAATAATCATCATGGCAGACAGTATTTCCCTTTTACCGCCCATGATAATATCGTCAACTATAATACCGGAAATGTAAGGGTTTACTATCGCAATGATGCTTGTAATCGTTGCCAGAAACAGGGCAAAGATAAGTTTAAACCGGTATTTTTTTAAAAATGAATAAAACCATTGCCATGCTGTCATATTGACACCTTCCTTTGTGAGGCTTGCCCGGTATGCATTGCCGGCAAGGACGGCCGGGTATGCATAACCATGAAAGCTTTTATCTGTAAAAATAATGCTGTAAGTCTTTCTAATTATATTCTCTTTATAATGAAAGAAAATGTAGATTTTTATTAATGTAATGTTGAAAATTATATTGAGTGCTGTCCCTGTTATTGTGATTAAGCTTATGCAGCATATGTCTGTCATTAATCTGCTTTTCAAAAGCCATGAGTTTCTATCATATTCCGACAGACAGCTACAAATAGTTGCAAATAGATACATAAATATTTCGAAAATGTCATGATAAATATTTATCAAAAAAAATTCATTTACCTATTTATTAAATTAATGATATAATATTTTTAAATTTATTTAAATCTTCTTGAGGTATAATAGTCATGCCAGTATTCAAAGCCGTTATGTTAAGGAGGATTTATGGCTGTGAAGAAATTCGATATAACCTATAATGATTTTAATCCATCTGTCTTCTATGTAACAAAGCATAAAATGGTAAATGACGGCATCATACACGATCATGACTATGTCGAAATAGCATATATTTTATCCGGTAAAGGCAGATATCACGTGGATGGGAAAGAATTCGATGTAACGGCAGGAGATCTGGTAATCTGCAATCCTGGAGTTAAGCATACCCATATAGTATCTAATCCAAAGGAACCTACAATTGAATTCATATCCGGCTTTACAGATTTTCATTTTATGAATATGGCTCCAAATTCAATCGAACTCCCCAACGATAGCCATATCCTTCATACAACAGGCGAATTAAAACAGGAAATAACCAAGCATTGCTATGCCATGATAGCCGAAAAGGAATTAAAGCAGATAGGCAGATATTTTATGCTTAAGGCCCATCTGATGCAAATTCTTCTTATGGTTATACGGGAAATTTCCGATGTGGACAAGACTGAGCAAAAAAGCTGCAACTTTGAAACCTACAATAAAAATTATGTCGTAAACCGTATAATAAATTATCTGAATGAAAATTACGAGCATAAGATATCTTTGGAGCAAATCGCGCATAATATGTACTTGAGCCCGGTTTATATATCCAAAATATTCAAGGAGGAAACAGGCGAATCTCCCATTAACTATCTGATTAAAATCAGGCTGGAAAAAGCCAGGGAAATTCTCCAGAATTCCGAAAGCGGCAGCATAAAAAGCATAGCAAACCAGGTGGGCTATGACGATGTATACCATTTCAGCAAGCTCTTCAAGAAATATTACGGAATTTCACCCCTGCATTACAGAAAACAGGTTAAAGATAGTATTGCAAACGAATAAGGAAGAAGGTATGGTAATGAATAGATTTGATGCAATTTTTTCCCGCAAATCCATCCGCAGGTATAAAAATGAAAGGCTGGAATGGGAGCTACTTGCAGATATTCTTGAATATGCCAACAGACTGCCCATGCTAGTCGAGGGCATTGCTGTGGAATTCAAGCTGGTCAGCAATATTGAGGAAAGGCAAGGCTTTTACAGTCCCTTCAGCATTAAGGCACCCTATTATTTATGTCTTTCTTCCGAGGAGAAGGAGGGGTATATGCTTAATGCAGGATATCTGATGCAGCAGATGAACCTTTATATAGCCTCCAAAGGCCTGGGCACCTGCTTTTTCATCTTCGGTCCCGGACACGGATTAAAGGCATCAATGAAATACAGCTATGTACTGACTTTGGCCTTTGGCAAGACAAATGCCGAGCTTTACCGAGACAGCTCGGAGGCAAAAAGACTTCCTGAGGAAGAGCTTGTGCTGTATAAGGAAGAGGTATCACCAGAAATAAGGCAGATACTTGCTGCAGCAAGACTGGCCCCAAGCTCCTTCAACAGCCAGCCATGGCGCTTTGTTGTATACAAAAACCGCATACATTTATTTGCCCGCAAAAGCAATCCTCTGATAAGAAGATTTGACAATACAACAATGCTAAACATGGGAATAATGCTGGCCAATCTTCTGCTGGCCGCAGAGGAATTGTGGATAGATGTATCCCTGACAAAATCAGAATCGCTCAAAAGTAAAAAATACAGTAATAACGAGTATGTATGCACAGTGCTGATTAATAAATAAAATAAATTAAAATAATTAAATAAAGCAAATTTAACCTATTATATATATAAAATGAAAAATAAAAAAAATTATAAAAACTTCAATAATGGTCATTGACAAATCCGATAAACTATAGTATATTATGTCATGTGCTTGCGAGATACAAAGCAAAAGCACAAAACATAATATGCGCGAGTGGCTCAGTGGTGGAGTATCGCCTTGCCAAGGCGAGGGTCGCGGGTTCGAATCCCGTCTCGCGCTGAATATGAAAAAAGGTTCATCTGAAAAGATGAACCTTTTTTCATATTCCGTGTCTAAACTGGATTCGTACTCTCACAAACCGAGCATTTGGAAGAACAAGAATGGAGACTCTCATGTCGACATTCTTGTTCTTCTTGTGTCTTTGCGGAGTTTTGCGGAGCAAAGACACTGCGAGGTTGTCGCGGGTTCGCTCTCATATTCCGTGTCTGGACATTATTAGAACTCTCACAAACCAAGCTGAGCATTGAATCATTTTCATGTATTGCTGATACCCAGATTTCAAACGAATGGCATACTTCTAAAAAATTCTTTTAAAGCCAAGAAACGAATACATGCACAAAGAGAATAATATCATTGTTGAAATACACAAGAAACTATACAAAATGATATTTCAATAAGTAGTTGGGAAAGTATTCTTTTGCATATGTTATTTTTTTAGATGAAAGCTCAAGCGTAACAACTGCTCATGCCTTGTTATTTTTTATTTTGTCAACCCAATGGTCCGATTTTATGTCAATATAATAACCTCTTTTCTAAAAATAATTAAGACTAAAATCGAAAAGAGCAAACTGACAGATAAATTCAGCGACGGCACAATAGTGAGAATAAGCCATATAGGAAGTACGGCTATTCCCGGCATTATTTCAAAGCCCACAATTGATATTCTTATGGAGATATCACCGGACAGTGATATAAGCCGGATAACTGCTGCCCTGAAATCGATGGACTGGATTTTAATGAATTCTTCAGACAAGCCGATCTTTAAACAAAGCTACAACAAGGGCTATACCAAATATGGCTTCGCACAGAAGGTATACCATCTTCATGTACGCTATCCCGGCGACTGGAATGAACTATATTTCAGGGATTATCTGATAGAGCATCCGCATGTTGCACAGGAATATGTCGATTTGAAAAAGCAGCTGAAGGAAAAATACGAGCATAACAGGGAGGCATACACCGACGGTAAAGAAGCATTTGTCAGCAGATATTCTGAAATAGCCAAAGTTAAATACAAAGACCGATACAAAATCAGCGTAGCATGATCCCGCAGACAGTGTTGAATCAAATCAAGGCTCATATAATCTGGCTATAAATTTGGGATTCGAAAAATTTAAGGATAATATTGTCTATTGGTTTAAGCTTTAAGTCAATACACTTTCAATTTTCATACATTTTATTAAGCTCAATGCACTTGACTTTCATTTTCCCTGAATATATAATTTGTATCATTAATATTCTATATAATAATGTTCGCTATTCTACATGGCGAACTATTATTATATCGTTAATCCGGAGGAGGTGGTTGTATGAGTAAAGGCGACATTAGTGACATTGGTGACATTAGTGGCATTATTAAAATCAAAAATATGAAAAAGAAAAGGAGATGCTTTTATGAGTTACAACCCCGAAATCCCAAGAAACAGATACGATAATTATGGTGATCGTGAATGGACCCGTCTTGAAAGAGACGGACATGGTCAGCTGCTCTACCATGTGCATTTAGATATTCTTAAGCGTTATATCAAAAAGGATTACAGGGTTCTTGAGGCAGGCGCCGGTTCCGGCCGTTTCACAAAGGATCTTGTAAATATGTGCAGTGAGCTAACTGTTACAGATATATCATCCCATCAGATAGAGTTTAATAAGTCAAAAATGAAGGAGCTTTCATTATTTGATAAGGTAAAATCCTTTCATGTTATTGATGTATTGGATATGGGTATTTTTGAGGATGCATCCTTTGATTGTGTAGTATGCATCGGAGGAGTTATAAACTATCTGCTGGACAAGGAAAAAGACGGAGTCAAAGAATTGCTGAGAGTTTTAAAACCCGGCGGAATATTGATTGTAGGAGCTATGAGTCTTATCGGGTCTGTATTATATTATCTGGAGGGCGTCAGGTATGAAAAGGGCCTGTTTGGCATTGATGCCACCAGATGGATACTGGATACCGGAATTCAGGATGAGGAGCATTATCCTGTCCCCAGCAAGCACTATGTACATATGATGAAAAGCTCGGATATGGATGCTTTATTTGCAGATTTTCCTGTTACTGTACTTGAACGAAGCAGCGCCGGATTATTTACACAGGCGGGTGATACTGCAATAGAGAATGCCAGACAGGATAAGGAATTTTGGCAGCTTCTTATCGAAAAGGAAATCGCATACACCAAACTGCCTGGAACCCTGGATTGCGGCATGAATATTATATATGTGCTGGAAAAGAATAAATAACTAATTTAAATTTCCTAAGGTCACTTGTTTTTAAAAGCCCCTTGAATAACACCGCCCAATTGATAGATGCTTGGTCTATCTTTATGGAGTCAGTGGAATTTAAGGGGTTTTTATATTAGCGAAAAAAAGCAGTTCTTAATTATAATTTAAAATTACTCTTGATCGTCAAGACATTATTCTATAATCTTTAGTTATAAATATTTTTGGGGAGGCGTGGTTTGTTTGATGGTTTTTAGAGAAGATATAAGAGAGGATGCTGCTATATTGTTGATGAGAATCTGAAAGGAGCAAATATGAACAATATAAAATTTGTTAATTCATCATGGGACCTTATATCTGATCTGAAAAATGAGTATTTATGCAGCCTGACCAATTATCCGGATGGATTTTGGGACGATTTGCTTTGGGAAGCCGATATATATGCCTGTGTTATTAATCTATGCAAAATAGCAAAGAAAAAAGGTCTCATTCCCACCTCCGGCTGCTGGTATTATAATCATGCCAGCTATGCGGCATTAAAACGAAGCGGCTTTTTACCCACTTCAAGATTATTCTATGTTAAGTTTTATAATAATGGTCAGTAATAAAATAAAAGCTGATTTTATTCGATAAAAAAATAATATTCATACATTGCAGAATCTATTTTTGGAGGATTATTTATGAAAACCGGTAAATTATCAATGATGATCATAATAATAGCATTATTATTGATCGGTGGCTGCAATAAATCCCAAACACAGGCAGATGCCACCCCCTCTCCGTCTAATACAGAGGTTCCGGTAAATACATCCACATCATCCGTGACACCGTCCGGCTCTAATGAAGAGCTTGCCATGGAAGCTTACGAGAAGTTTCTCAACAATGAAGCAAGCCTATCTTTTGACCGTTATATGCAAAAGGGTTATTTCATTAATCCTGATAATACAGAAGAACCTTTATTCCAAAAAGGGACTGAGTATACACTCTCAGAGATACTAAAAAAGCTTACAGCTTATTATCTCGAACATTCGGACAATAAAAAAATAAATTATATCGATTACGCTTTTATAGATTGCGGTAAGGATGGGGAAGGAGAATTGCTTCTTCGCTTTAACGGCATGGATATTGACGGAGCAGATGATAACAGCACCCTTGTTTATGTCATTAAATATATCGATGGTAAGCTTTATCTTTGCTATTATTATGAAACATGGGCAAGAAGCGAGACTTCCATAAATGAATATGGATTCATTACCTCTTCAGGCAGCGGTGGAGCCAGCCTTCATATAACTGATTACAGCTTTATTGATAAAAATGGCAACTGGCGGCCAATTGTATATGTTGAATCTGAACTTAATATAAATACGCTGCAGCAATTTGAAAATCTGGCAAAGCTTGTAGAGGCAAAAGGAGTCAAAGATATAATCCAGCTTGATACCATACGATTTGATTATGATCCTTCTGCTTCCGAACAAGACAATGGAGTTTCATTAATATCTAATCATGGAGTATCTGCTCACCTACTTGCCCAGCAGCAGCTTGGCTATCACAGGTGCCTTCAAATGTAATGTTCTGCTTTCCTTATCTTTTTCAACGGTTACAACTACATTGCTTTCAGAACCATAGCTGGTGAAGGTAAGGACATATCCATCCGTTGTGCTTATCTTCAGGATTCTGCCGGTTATCATCATAATATAGAAGCTGTCATCAATTGTAGCCTCATTAACGGCTTTAATAATACTGCTTCTTTCAGCTCCTGTTATATCCCTTATCTTTATCAGATCCTGATCCAGCAGCTCCACCTGACTGACCTTACTGTCATCCAGGGTAATCAACTTATCATTCGGCTTTGTGTTATCAGTAATTTCACCAATAACATTTTTAATAGTAGCAGATTCAATCCTGATGAACTTGGACGGATAGCTTATCACCATTATAACGCCGACATCGCTTTCCGGTGGATTCACTCTGGCCTTTATATTTACAGTATCACTGGAGCTTAAGATTGCCTCATCGATGCTGATGCTGTATCCGCCTGTCGGTTTTTCACCGGCACCGATAAGAATATAGACATAGTTACCTAATCTGGAAAAGCTTATGCCCTCTTTCTGGTTATTCTCGTTATACCACTTAACCAAGGCTTCATTGTGTTTTATATAATCAAAGGATATTTCTTCATAGGTCACTTTGGTGGGTTGTGTTGGTTGTGCAGGCTGGGTACTTTCTTTCTTCTCCTCTATCTTGCCCTCTACCTTGTTAAGCTGCTTGTTGCCAGTGATTTTTATCAGAATATGAGGATAGGTTTCCACCTGTATAACCATCATATCATCTGAAGGCTTTTTGACAAATGCATTAACATAGGCTTTTTTCTCTGTTTTATATGATATTTTCTCAATTCCCACCGAATAACCGCCGGTAGGCTTTTTGCCCGCACCAATTAATACATACATAACATCGGCATGCTTCTTATAATGTATTCCAGGCTTCTTATAGTGGTCATCATACCATTTAGAAACGGCTTTAATATCCTTTATATTGTCCCTGCTTATCACTGTGTAAGGAACGTCCCTGGTCAAATCAATATCATCCGGCTTTGTAATATTAAAAATTTTTTTCTTGCTGTCCCAGCTAAACTTAATTCCAAGACTTTCAAAAAGTCTTCTTCCTTCTGCAAAGGTTACGCCCTTATCTCTTTTAATCGCAATAGACAGCTTAAAGGTCTGACGTTTTGACTTGTCTGCACCCTTATAAACATAAAACTCCTTTTTCCCTACAGGCAGCTCAATGCGGGTATCATTCATCCTTATCAGGACAAGATTGCTTTTCTTGTCATACTCAACCTTTGTACCCAGCGCTTCAAATGTTTTCTTTACGGGAAGCATAATTTCGTTGCCCTTCATATAGGGCTCGGCTTTAATTTCTTTATTGTTAATGTATATCTTTGGTGTTACACCCTTTGCATAAACGCTTGTACCTGTAAATATTGTAGCAATCACCAGCATTAAAATAACTGACAGAAATTTTTTCATACCATTACCCCATTCCTTTTTTAGTATTTGCTGTTTCACTAAATAGACGCTGCAAGCCCTGCATTAGTTCCATAAAAATTCTGATATAGTATATAATTCCTGATCAAAATAAATTCCTTATGCTGGTTATATGATTAAAATTTTCATGTCATAAGATTAATTTTGGCCTTATCTGCAGACACTAATAGCAAAAAAGGAGGATGCCTATGGAAGCTAAGGACTATAAGGATTATTGCATAGCCAATATATCAAGTGAGGATCTAAGCAAAATATCCCAGCTGGAAAAGATGATAAGCTCAAAATCAAATAAGGATATCGTGCTTATTGCATATGAAGCTGTAAAGGATGAAAATAAAATGAGTTAAAGAACTAAACGCTCAATAATAAAATATCAGTATCAAAAATAAGAATAATAAAATATAGGATGGGATCACGATTAAGATGGGCCATCCTATATTTTTAATTTCAACTGCTGTTAAATTATATGCTATTGTGACCAATAATTAGTTATGCTATAATATGGCTATTATATTGGAATATGAAAGCACTGCCTTATATTCTGATTGAATTATTAATCTATTTCATACGGAGGATATAATATGCGAATTGGTGAAGTCGCACTACTGACAAATGATGTTGTCAGGCTTGCAAACTTTTATAAAGCATTTCTTAAAATTGATAATGGAAGTAACGATAATATTCATCAAACCTTAATCTCAGAAGAGACTATGCTGACAGTTTACAATGATGGCTCCGTAAAAAATAATAACAACCAAAATATATGTCTTGCCTTCACAGTTGACGATGTAGATGAAGAATATCAAAGACTTCTGGAAATGGGTGTGGAAATAATAGAAAAACCCACCACCCGTCCATGGGGTGCAAGAAATATGAGCTTTTACGATCCTGACAGAAATGTAATATACCTGCGAAACTTTATATCAAAATGAAATTTATAATATAAACTACATACATAAACCGGGGCTGTCTGTTGACAGCCCCGGTTTTAGCCGTTCTATGCTATTCAATTATTAGGAAGGAACAATTTATATTAATCTTGGGAGGAATCTTAAATAAAACTTGGGAGGAATTTAAATTTGGATTGCCGTTCAAATACTAAAATATTAATGCTCTGCTTAAAAAGCTCTTATACTGCGTTATGGCAGAATGCTGCTATTTTCTCTATAGGTATATCACATACCGATCCGACGCTGAATACCGGATATGGGAATTTACCGGGATTAGCTCCTGCCCCGACACAACCCCTGGCAACACCTGCTGCATCAACAGCTCCAAGTGGCGGAGCCCCGCAAATTGATTCGCTTAAAGGACTTGCCGGTGGTGTTCCCTGATGGTTTGACAATCTTATAAATTTGCAGTTTACATCCATAAGTACACCTTCAAAGCCGCAGCCGGATGGACCGCCGCTGGTTGTAAAAACAATAACTGTTTGCCCGATATAGTTTTTTAGCAGCTGCACAAAGCTTGGAAATCCGCCATTGCCAAATGCCCCTGCATCATAGCCGTTTCCAGCAAAATTAAAGCCCATACCTGTTCTCCTCTCTATAGTCAATTCTTAATTAAATCGCATTATGACAGAATGATACAATCTTATCTACAGGGATATCGCAAACAGAGCCCACGGTAAAGTAACCCGGTCCAGGCATATTGCTTCTGCCGACAGAAGCAAATTCTTCGCCGGGTCTCGGGCATATAGACTGGCTTATTGGATTTGCAGGCGGAGTACCCTGTTGGGTCGACAGTCTGACAAAGCAGGGATTTACGCTCATTAATGTACCTGTAAAGCCACAGCCGGATGCACCACCACTTGCTGTAAATATGGTCACTGTCTGACCGATAAATCTTGCCATGTGGTTGAGTAAATTAGAGTTATACATACGCACCCTCCTTTTTGTGTTCTACTTTATCTTATGAGTAAAACGATAAAAAGTGACAGTAAAAAACATTTTTTATTTTTTTCTTACATAATTCTTTAATATATAAAATATTATAGTTTTATATTGGTGATATATATGATAAAATAATGCTTTATTATCATTAAACCCACTATTTTCACCAATAATAATATTAACTTTAATTTGAACGGAGAATTTATTATGCCTATAACGATGTGTTCGGAGCAGGAGGACCAACTACTTCCCTTACAGACGGCTGGTATTATATCAGAAACGTCCACTCAGGCAAATATCTGACAGTTGCCAACAATACCGGAGCCAATGCCCAAAATGTTGAAATCAGGTCCATGAATGGTACCGATGGACAAAAATGGTACCTGACCAATCTGGGCAACGGCTATTTCACCTTACGAAGCAGGCTGGGTAATTATGCCCTTGATGTGGTATATGGTGAGAATACGGACGGAGCCAATATCCAGATCTATTCCTATTATGGCGGTACCGCTCAGCAGTTTAAGGCGGTTCCGGGCAACACAAGCGGCCAGTTCGGTATAGTTACCGCCTGCAGCAACGATAGCAAAGGACTGGACTGCTACAATTGGACAACCTATGACGGTACCAATGTATGCCAGTGGACCTATTACGCTCAGGCCAATCAGCTGTGGATATTTGAGCCCACCAACTGATCAGCTGGGAATCCGGCATAAATATACTTCCCTGTGTAAATAAAGATACTCTATATAAAAGCTATATATTATTTCGACAGCCTCACCGGATTAGTCCGGTGAGGCTGCTCTTAGCTTAGATCATATATTTATACTATTATACTCTAAGGCTCTGTAGTAATACGCAGTAAATTTTTATGATTTACCATTGACATTTTTAAAGATTCTGGTATACTCTTCATATGTGAGCACTCGAAAGAGGCTGCTGGACAAAGCAAAATAATTTAAATGGGGGCTTAGCTCAGTTGGGAGAGCGCTTGAATGGCATTCAAGAGGTCGTCGGTTCGAACCCGATAGTCTCCACTAAAAAAACCCGTCGTTTATAATAAGCGACGGGTTTTTCATTTACAAATCTCATATGCAAAATCTGATTGCTTTATCGAAGCATTAGTCTAATCCATAAAATATTTTTATCGCCTGCTCGCTATCCTCCTGCATGGCCTTTACCGCTATAGCTGCAATATCATGATAATACTGTATGGAAGGGTCGGCAATCTGCTTTCTTACCTCCATAGCAGCCGCTCTGGACATATAGGAATAATAATTTATCTTCCTGACTCCTCTGGCAATTGCTTCTTTATAATCATCTTTAGTTAAGCCTGATCCGCCGTGCATAACAACAGGAACACCGGTCAGCCTTTTTATTTGCTCAATTCTGTCAAAATCCAGCTTTGGCTTGGCGCTGTAAAAGCCATGGACCGTGCCGAAGGAGGCTGCCAAGGCATCTATTCCTGTGGCCTTTACAAAGCTCTCCGCCAGGGCAGGATCGGTATACATGTCCTCCCTGTCAGCCTGAGTTTTTGCCTGTCCTGCTCCTTCCGCGCCTGACATAACCCCCAGCTCTGCTTCAATTCCTGCATTAAAGCTCCGTACCATTTCTACAGCCTTAAGTGTATTCTCTATATTTTCCTCAAAGGGCAGCTTTGAGCCGTCATACATTGCAGAACTAAATCCCAGCTCCAAAGCCTTCCTTATATAATCAAGACTCTCTCCATGATCCAGATGAACACATACAGGCACGCTGGCCTTGCTGGCAAAATACACCATGGCCGGCCCAATGGTCTCCAGTGGCATTACATTCTCATGAACCTGAGCATGCTCTATAATAACAGGGAGCTGATATTTCTCCGCGTTATGTATAACCGCCATTATACATTCAAAATTTGGGGTATTGAAGGCCCCGATAGCACATTTTTTCTCTTCTGCATAAGCTAATACTTCCTGCAAATTTACTAACATATTTACATCTCCTTAGTGGTTTATTCTGCAAACACACGATATTTGCCGTATAGACTCTTTATTTCCTCAAGACTTTTCATACCAGATATGGAGTCGCTTTCAGACAGACTGCATGCGGCTGTCATGCATGCAAGCTCAAGTGATTCCCTGACGGGCAATTCCTTATAAATCCCATACAGCATTCCTGCACAGAAGGCATCTCCTGCCCCTACGCTTCCCTTTATAAGGCTTTGGGGGAGCTTGAGGGAGGGCACAAATTCAAATTCTCCATCCGATGTCATTGCCCAGCCGCCTTCCGGCGCATGAATGACCACCATATCCTTCACTCCGGCTTCCAAAATCAACTCACAAATCCTTTTGATTTTATCCGTGTCCACAGAGCCGTCAGGAGCATACGGGGACAGTCCTGCCGTTTTCGACGCTTCTATTTCATTTACTATAAAATAATTGCAGTATTTAAGACTTGGCCTGACTATTTCGGAATATCTTTTATGCTCCACACTGACCAGATCCATACTGGTTCGAATCCCCTTAGCCTGAACTCTTGCCAGAGCCCTCGCCATAACGGTTCCATAATCTGCATCCTCACAGTCAAAGGGATCCATTAAAAATGCATATCCCATATGAAATATATCCGCCGATACAGAATCAAAGTCCAAATCATTATAGGAGTAGACCCTGTTTGCTCCTTTTGCAGTAAAAAAGGTCCGTTCTCCAGATGTCTCAATTGTCATAACATCGGTAAAGGCTGTCATTTCTCCGGGAAAACGAACTATGCCATCAGTGTTTATCTTATGTTCCTCAAGCACTGCTACTACAAAATCGCCATTCTCATCATCCCCTATTCCGCCATAAGCATAGAGAGGAATCCCCGGGTCTATTCTGGCTATGTCACAAAGTGTATTTGTTACACATCCTCCAACACCCCTGGATGATGATATAATATTAGCCAGCATCCCTTTTTCCGGGAAGTTGTCAATAATCTTGATATAATCAACAGCAATTGTACCTGCAATCGCTATTCCATTCTTCATAGCCGGCTCCTCCCTCAAGCCTTCGGATATTCGTTGCATAAATAATATAAGGGAGCTTCATCCTCTTCGATATCAGGAAAGCGTCCAACATTCTCATAGAAACGGTTGTCCGCAAAATCATCATTGCACTCGGATACTTCTCCAACCAGAACCGTTCCATATCCGGGCTCTCCCCAGAAGGAATGATACTGACCGGTCATTAGCGTAATGCTTTCTCCGGGTGTAAGACGAATTACGGTTCCGGCAGGCACTTCATAGCTTCTGCCATCTATATGCACCTGTACCGGACTATCAGCAAGTTCCCCATCCTCTGTAGAGTTATGAAGCCTTATCAGCAAATTGCCGCCGCCTCTGTTGATGATGTCCTCCTTCTTCTTCCAGTGAAAATGGCAGGGTGTTATCTGTCCCTCCCTGACCACCATTATCTTCTCTGCATAGCTTTTAGAATTCTTCAGCTCCGGATTGCCGTTTCTTATTGTAAACAGCAGCAAGCCCCTGCTCATAAAGTCGCCGCTGCCGTAATCTGTGACATCCCAACCCAGCTTATTGGCGCGTATCTCGTCATACTCATGATTTTTATTTTTCCACTCATCAATGCCCCAAAAAGCAAAGGGGGGCAGTTTAAAATTCATCTCATCAAAAAAATCTAATGCTTCCTGAATTAATCTATTTATATCCGATCGTTTCATAATAAACGCTTCCTTTCTTAAGAAATTGCTAATGCATATCTTACTCCGACAGCTTATTGCTTCAAATACTGATTGATTTTATTTTGAAGAATCTTTAAGGAGCTATCTATATTTTTGTCATTTTCTATAATAGTCTGTATTTCGCTGCTTGCCAGCGACACTGCTTCCCTATACCTTAAAAACTGGGGCGCAACCACCCCTTGCTCTATTACTCTGCTCAGCAACTCATTATCAATAACCTTTTCGCTTTCCTCCATATACTCCTGCAGGATTATTTCAGCCTCCTTTGAGCCGGTAACCTTTTTAAGCACAGAGGCCCCCTGGGAATAACGGAATATGTCCATCTGAATTTCCTCATCATAGGTTAAAAGCTTCAAAAACTCCCAGGCAAGCTTCTCATGTCTGCTTTTATTGCTTATGCCCATAAGAAGGGTATTTACCTCGGAGATGTTTGCACCATATTCTCCTGCCGGCAGGGTAATACAATCCCATTTAAAGTGATATTTTTTTATCTTATAAGGATAGGTCTTATAGGTTCTGTAATCGGCAAAGGATAGCGGCATAAAAGCAACCCTGCCGCTGTCAAAATCATCCTGGGTTACCATTCTGCCCTGATTCAGATCATATAGCTGCTTTGTAAATTTAACCGCCTGAGTAACCCTCTCATTGACGAGATTTATTTTCGTATCGCTTTCCTCAAACAGAACCATACCGTTTGTATAGGCAGCATCCAGCCAGTCGTAATTATAGCTTCCGAACTGATCAAGGTGGCCGTCCCCATCAGTATCTTTTGTTACCATTTTACAGATTTCATACATATCATCCCATGTCCAGTCACTGTCAGGAACCTTTATTCCTTCCTTCATCAGTAAAGTCTTATTCACAAACATCAGAGTAGGAACCGTCTCATATGGCAGGGCATATTGGCTTCCATTGTACTGCCCGGTCATCAAAGCTGTAGTAAAATATTCTTCCTTCCTGAATGAGCTGTCCTTCTCCATAAGCTTTTCCAGGTCCTTCAATGCTCCCAGAGAAGCCAAACGATTAAAATCATCGGAAAGAATCATAAATACATCCGGCATTTTGCCCAGCAGGAGCTGCTTTGTCAGCCACTCTGAATAATCCCGCTTTAAAATGCCGCTATAGTAATGGATTTTAACGTTCTTGTGCTGCTGCTCAAATTTTGCTATTGCTTTATCTATAATGACATAGCTGTTGGCATTGGCTACATCCCAGTTGCTGCCTGCAAAAATACCCAGCTCAAGAGTAATTTCCCTATCTCTGTTGCTTATATAATAGGCCAAAGGGAAGGCCAGCATAATAACGATACAGCCAATTATTAATCCGATTTTACTCCTTCTCATGGTGATGCTCCATCTTCATACCAGCTTTTCCTACACCTGACTGAACGGCCCATATGGCCAGCTGGGTTCGGTCCCGAAGCTTTAATTTGTTCAGTATGGTACTGATATAATTTCTTACCGTTCCTTCAGACAGCTTAAGTATATCGGCAATCTCCTTATTGGATAAACCATATGATATCTGCTCAATAATCTTAAGCTCGGTCCTGGTTAACTCCTCATCCGTCTTTTTTGCAGTGTCTATGAAAAAGTCGGCCTTTGCCATCTGGGAAAACAGACGGAATACCTTTGTGGCAATATCAGGATTAATCATAGCCCTGCCGCTGTGTACCGTATGAATAGCCTTTACCAGCTCATCCATGGAAACACCCTTCAGCAGATAGCCGCTGGCCCCGTATTTTAATGCATCATAGATATATTCGTCATCATCAAAGGTCGTGAGAATAATGATCTTAATCTCCGGATAATTCTCCTTAATAATTTTTGTGCATTGTACACCGTCCATCTTTGGCATACGGATATCCATAAGAATAACATCCGGCCGGTTCTTGCGTATGCTACGGATTACCTCCTGTCCGTCTGCAGCAGCATCCGTAACCTCAATATTTTCCTTGCTGTTTAATACTATTTGCAGGCTATGACGGATTAACTCCTGGTCATCGGCAATCAACACTTTAATCATATACCTCACCCCATCTAATCGGTATTCGGGCAGTAACAGTAAATCCATCTGAACCATCGAACTTTACACTGCCGCGTAACATCTGGATTCGTTCCACAATATGGCGTGTTCCAAATCCCTTCTTCATATTTACACAACCTATGCCATTATCCTTGATCGTCAGAATAATTTCTCCATCCACACTATCCATTGTTATCCATACACGACTCGCCTTACCGTGCCTGATGGCATTGGTCAGGCTTTCCTGTATTACTCTGTAGATAGTGTCCTCTTCATCCGCATCAAATTTCAAATTTGCCACCCTGTTCACAAATGTGACCTTGGTATGGGACATTGTCTCAACATCCATAATCATTTTTCGAATGGCGGATTCCAGATTCAAACGCTCCAGGGCATCAGGCCGAAGCTTATTGACCGAACGCCTGACCTCATTAATTCCCCTTCTTGTTACCTCAGCTATCATCTCCAGCTGTTTCTTTGTTTCCTGCGGTGATATTTCAATAGTCGTCAGGCAGGCATCCAGCCCCGCCAAAATACCGGTTAATGTGTGTCCCAGGGTATCATGGATTTCTCTTGCCAGACGGTTTCTTTCCCTTGTTTCTCCCATTTTCTCGGTAATCTTGGAGTATTCCTTAAGCTGCTCATTGGCTATCCTCAAATCCTCGTTAGCCTGGCTGAGCTTTTCATACAGAGTGTTTACCTCATCTATTGTTCCCCTCTGATTTTGAATAACGCTGATGCAGTAGATTATAAATAGCACCACATTTATGGAAACAATGGAATTATAGCAGACCATCAAGGCCTGCTGAGTGGAGGAATCGTAATAGCTGATGTAATCATAAACGGAATATAATTCAAAATTAATCGAAATCAGCTGGTAATCGGCAATAATGATGGCCGCTACCGAAAGAAGCATCAGTATATATCTTCCCCGGATACCCTTTGTATAGGCGATAATATTTGCAATTACCAGAAACAAAATTCCGTTATAGTTAAAATCGAGAAAATAGATTAAAGTAATACTAATTATTAAGTCTATAATCAGTGTAATATAAATAGCTTTGTTATTATTGCTGTAAATGAATTCCCGGAAAATAAACGACAATATCAGCCCACAAAAGAGCGTTATGGATACTACTATATTTTTGTAAGGATTCCAAGGAATTGAGGCCACAGAATTAATAAATTCCCTAGCTATAAAATGGTCACAGATAATCCTTGTAGTAACATATATCAATAAGGTGATAAATAATGCCGCTATAAAGTTTATAGCTATCATTGACATTTTCAAATAAATAAACTTTTTATTCTTGTTCTGCATAACCCAATCCCTTACTGCCATCCATCAATGGTGAAATTATCCAGATTTTCCTTGGTAATTAAGGTGACAGGAATAATAATATTTTTATCTACCTCTTTCCCTGCCAGGTAATCATATGCCACCTGCGCAGCAGTTCTCCCTATTGTAGTAGGCCTTTGCGCACTGGTTCCCTCCAGATAGCCTTCCTTAATCATCATTTTACCGTCCGGGGAACCATCCACGCCATATATGAGAACCTCCCCATCCATATGACGCAGCTGGAGTGCCGCTATAGCTCCTATTGCAGTAGGGTCATTGCCACCCATTACCACATCAAAAGATATTCCCGCATCCAGAATCTCATCCATGACTTCCATAGCTACTTCCAGCTCACCACCGGCCGCCTTCTGAACTACCACCCTGTAATTTTCATTTCCCGCTATGGTATCCTTAAATCCCTTAATTCGCTTGTTTATAGAATTTATTATTGGCTGATCCAATATGATTATGTCTGCCTTGGGCAGCTTGCTCATCATATCGGTCGCACACTGCACCCCCGCATTATAATTGTCAGAGGTTATTACAGATACTACATGTTCAGTATTGTATACCTCCGTGTCTACATTAAAGACCGGAATACCTGCCTCCTTGCATGCAACAAGAGCAGGCTCAACCTCTATCCAGTCTACGGGATTTAAAAAGATTGCAGCTACACCCTCTTCTATCATTTCGAATATCTGTTCATTCTGCTTCCTCTGATCCTGTGCGGGATCTCTTGTTATCAGAACATCACCGTTTGCCTCGACAACCTCTTTTATTCCGTCATTCAATATGTCAAAATATGGATTATTCATAGTCATATATGTTGCACCATATTTCCTTGGCTTTCTGTCCTGAAAACTCAGTGCATTGTTCAGTATTGAGCAGCCGAAAAGCAGCAAAACGAAAGCAGCCAATATTCCTGCCATAGAAACATATCTGATTTGCCTTGTGCCCAATCTTCTCATAATAATCCTCCGTACTTTGTTGCAGCTGCAAAACCTTGAGGGGATAAAGCTTTCAAACAACAAATCTATTATTTATATCATTATTACATAATTATGTCTATAATATGAAAGTTTAACTATCTTCCTTTTCTGTTTTTCATATAATCAATAAAGACGGCCAATAAGATAACTATACCCTTGACAACATATTGCCAGAATGAATTAACATTCAACAGATTCAAGCCGTTGTTCAGGACACCTATGATTAATCCTCCGATTATGGTTCCGCCAATCTTTCCAAAACCACCGGACATACTTGTGCCGCCTACAACTACCGCCGCAATGGCATCCATCTCGGCTCCTTCACCTGCTGTCGGCTGTCCTGAATACATACGTGAGGCCAAAACCACGCCGGCAAGACCGGCCATAAGGCCTGAATATGCATGAACGAAGAATTTTACCTTTGCAACATTAATACCGGAAAATCTGGCAGCCTGCGCATTTCCGCCCACCGCATATATATAGCGGCCGATTTTGGCTCGGTTCATAATTAAGCCTGTTACAATCAAAACAACTATCAGTATAATGACCGGTGTGGGAACTATGCCGATATAACCGGCTCCGAGGAACTGCCACTCTTTAGTCACTACCCTTACAGGTGAACCGCCGGTGTAAACATAAGCCAGACCCTTGGCAATATTCATTGTTGCCAGTGTCACAATAAATGCCGGAATTGTGGTCTTGGATATAACCAGACCGTTGAACATACCTATTAAAAGACCTACAAGTATTCCTATAATAATGGCTACAGGCAGCGGCAGCTGATAACGGGATACCGCACCGGCAGCAATACAGCCGGACAAGGCTATAACGGAACCCACGCTCAGATCAATACCGCCCAGTATAATTACCATTGTCATTCCGCAGGCCAGAAAGAGGTTTGAAGAAATCTGCCTGAGGACATTAAATACATTTTTCAGTGTTAAAAAAGAATTTTTGGTTACGGGATTTAAGGATAAAAACAGGCATAATACCAATAAGGCAATAATTATACCTATATTTTCCTTAAGCCATAGCAGTAAGCTATCCTTAAATGATGCCATATGGCTTCTTTTACTCTTGCTTACCTGATTCATATTATCTCCTCCTGAATTCATAAGCTATTTTGTTGCAAGCCTCATAATCTTTTCCTGAGTCACCTCATCATGATTTAGACAGCCTGTTATCCTGCCGTCGCACATTACATAAACCCGATCGCTCATATTAATAATCTCAGGCAGCTCTGATGAAATCATAATTATTGACATGCCGGCCTTAGCCAGACTGTTCATTATCGCATATATCTCGGATTTGGCGCCCACATCCACGCCTCTTGTCGGTTCATCCAAAATTAGTATCTTAGGGGCCGTGGCCAACCATCTGCCAATCATGATTTTTTGCTGGTTTCCACCGGAAAGCTTACCCACCAGCTGTCTGCTTGACGGTGTCTTTGTAGCCATCAAGTCAATGTATTTTTGGGTAATCTCCTCTTCTTTGCCTTTATCAACATGAATGAATTTGATAAAATCCTTCAAAACCTCAATTGTGGTATTATATTTCACGCTTTGAATATGATAGAGACCCTCAACCTTTCGATCCTCAGGAACCAGGGCTATACCATATTTAATAGCTTCGGCAGGAGATTTAATATGAACCTTCTTGCCTTCAAGATAAATGTCACCGGTATAATGTCCGGTCAGTCCAAAGATGCATTTCATCAACTCGCTGCGGCCTGCTCCCACCAGACCGGAAAAGCCTATGATTTCACCTCTTCGCATTTCAAAGCTGGCTCCTTTGACCAACTGGCCGTCCGCTATGTTCTCACACCTGAGCACAAGCTCTCCATGTTCAGCATAATCCCTGGTATAGTAGTTTTTGAGATCGCGGCCTACCATCATAGATATCAGCCGGTCCTTGCTGGTCTCCTTCACCACCTCGGTTGCGATATATTTGCCGTCTCTCATTACGGTTACACGATCGCAGATTTCCTCCAGCTCGCTCATTTTATGGGAGATATAAATTATACCTACTCCTTTGGCCGTCAAGGTCCGCATGGTGTTAAACAGGAAACTGACCTCCTTGTCGGATATGGAGGATGTCGGTTCATCCATAACAAGAATCTTTGACTGATATGAGATTGCCTTTACTATTTCAACCATCTGCTGCTTTGCAATCGGCAGCTTACCCACCATTGTTCTGGCATCAATATCCATATCATAAGCATCCAGAAGCTTTTGGGCCTCCTCATGCAGCCTTGCACGGTCCACAAGCTTACCCTTCATCGGTTCCCTGCCCAGGAAAATATTCTCCCCGACAGTCATATACGGAACAAGAACAAGCTCCTGATGGATAATTGATATGCCACATTTTTGCGCAGTAACAACATCCTTGATTTCAACCCTTTTTCCTTCAATAAAGATCTCTCCCTGATCGGCTGTATAGATACCGCCCAGAACCTTAATCAGAGTTGATTTGCCTGCGCCGTTTTCCCCCAATAATGCATGAACCTCTCCGGCTCTCAGTTCGAAGTCAACCGAATTCAATGCATATACACCAGGGAAGCTTTTATGGATATTTTTCATTTTTAAGAGCACTTTATCTTCCAAATCATCACCTGCTTTATTCAAATATGCTTGATTATTCAAAGGGGCTTATGTGTTGCATATAAGCCCCTTTTGTACATCTGGTTACCTTAGCTGAGTCATTTTACTGCCAGTCAGATACGCCGTATTCATTTACGTTGTCACTTGTGATAAGGAATGTTTCAACAGGATAACGTGCGTCAACCTTTTCCCCTGACAGATACTTGTACATAACCTCAACAGAGATTTTTGCGATATTGATAGGGGACTGGGCACCGGTTCCTTCAATTAATGAATTTCCGGAAGCAAGCTCTGCTTTAATATCCGGTGAACCGTCAACGCCATAGATCAGGCAATCGGTCAGGCCTGCTGCATTGGCTGCTGCCAAAGCTCCAAGGGCTGTAGGATCATTTCCGCCGAAGATAGCTACTACATCACCGTGAGCCTGAAGCAGGTCCTCTGCTATACCCATGGCAACCTCGAGGTTACCCTTTGCATCCTGCTGTGCAACTATTGTAAAGCCTTTGCCTTCAATAGCCTTCAGGAATCCATTAACACGGTCTGTAATTGAATTCATTGTCGGGGAATCCAAAACGATAATCTTGCCACCCTCAGGTCTCTTCTGAACCAAATCAAGGCCGCATACATAGCCTGCATTGTAGTTGTCGGAACCAACATAAGACTGTGCGTAGGAAAGATCCGCAACCTCGGTATCGAAGTTAATGATAGGGATTCCAGCATCCTTTAACATATCAAGTGCAGGAAGGATACCTTCTGCTTCTGCAGGGTTAAGGAAGATAGCATCGATTCCCTGGGTGATCATATCCTCGATCTGTGTAATCTGAAGAGTTACGTCATTAGCGGGATCTGTTGAAATCAGTTTGTCGCCTCTCTTTTCCACTTCCTCACGGATAGTCTTCTCAAGGATTACAAAGAAGGGGTTGGTACCATCCATACAGGTGTAACCAAAGGTATAGTGTTCCTTTTTGTCGTTCTTGCCGACTTCGTCTTCAGCCTTATCAACTATGTCCTTTCCTATGTTATTGGAGCCATCATTTGATGTATCAGACTTCTTACATGCAGTCAGTAAGCTGAGTGACATTGCCAAGCACAACATAATACATAAAAATTTTTTCATTTCCTTTCCTCCTCTAAGGTTTTATTGTACTTTAATCATAAAAGCTTTCCCCCTCCAAGTCAAGTCCAAATTAGTGTGTAAATTACCTCGGTCATCAAACGGTAGCTAAT